>OCTW011539605.1_pt1 | contig 93289 bp, 84 predicted proteins | sample 1539671 | NCBI WGS metagenome assembly OCTW01 (sample SAMN02144230, study PRJEB22623) | gut metagenome | biome: sheep rumen | host: Ovis aries | place: New Zealand | reverse complement strand
TCGCAGCACAGCTGCTCGGAGACTCGCTTAAAATGCTCCACTGGAGCATTTTATCGGCTTTCAGCCGTCGCTCCCTAAGTTCAGCATGACGGGTTTTATTTTGAAAGTCTTACCCATTTCCAGAATTCTGGATCTTCCTGGCCGATTCTCCAAAAGCCCATTTTTTTAATTTATAAAATTATTGACGATTATAGCGCACTGCGCTATAATCGTTGTATGATTGAGATTTCTGAAAAAACATTAACAGGTTATAAGTATATAGATCTTTTTGCTGGTATAGGTGGTTTCCATTTAGCTCTTTCTTCCCTTGGTGCTGAGTGTGTTTATGCTAATGAATGGGATAAATTTGCTCAAATTGTATATAAAGAAAATTTCGGAATTGAACCAGAAGGTGATATCACAAAAGTTGATGAAAATAAAATTCCAGACCACGATATATTATGTGCTGGTTTTCCTTGCCAGGCATTTTCAATCAGTGGAAAACAAAAGGGATTTGAAGATAGTCGGGGTACATTATTTTTTGATGTTGCTCGTGTTGTAAAAGCAAAACATCCTAAAGTTGTTTTTATGGAAAATGTAAAAAATTTTGCAACTCATGATAATGGAAATACTCTTGCAGTTGTAAAAGCAACAATGGAACAATTGGGCTATACTTTTTACGAAAGAGTTTTAAATGCTGTAAATTATGGTATGCCACAAAAACGTGAGCGTATTTATATGATTTGCTTCAGAAATGATTTGATTAATAAAGAGTTTTCTTATCCAAAACAATTCAAACTTACAAAACATGTCGAAGATTTTCTGCTTGATGACGAAAATCTTGTAAAAGATTTGTATGTAGAAAGAAGTGACACTTTTTATAATGGTGAAAAAGACGATAAATACAGTGATACTTCTATTCGCCTTGGAATTGTAAACAAAGGTGGGCAAGGAGAAAGAATTTACAGTACAAAGGGAATTGCAATCACTCTTTCAGCATACGGTGGTGGTGTTTTTGCAAAAACTGGCGGTTATCTTGTTAAAGGTCGTCCTAGAAAGCTACATCCTCGTGAATGTGCTAGAATTATGGGATATCCAGATACTTTCAAAATGTGTAAAAATAAAAATCAGGCTTATAAACAATTTGGTAATTCTGTTGTAGTTGATGTATTACAGTACATTGCTATAGAAATTGGAAAAACTCTTGCAAAACAAGAAGTTGTAAAATCTTTATCTGCATAAATGAAAGAACTTGATTTTAGAAAATGGCTTAATGAAAATGGCGTTTCAAAAAAAATGCAATCAGACTTTGTTTCAAGGTTGAAACGTCTTGAAATAAAACTTGAAATATTTGACATTGATGAAGAATACAAATCTGATAAATGCCAAAAACTGTTAAAATATTTATCTGAGGGATGCAAAAATAGCCCTTATTCAAAAGGGCTTAGTTTAAAAGGAACTTCAAATCAATATACAGTTTTAAAATATGCTGTAAAAAAATACATTTCTTTTTTGGAATCTAATTAAACTCTAATCTGAATTTTTCTAAATCTCTTTCTTGCTGGTCTTGGATAAGAGAAATTGAAAAAATAACATTTGCATTTCTTGTGTTTGAGAGTCGCCTTATTTCAAATTTTTCATTTTTAATTGGATTGAATTGATAATCATAGTATATTCCTTCCAATTGAAATTTTTCATTCTTCCTTGGTATTGAAACAAAAACCTTCGTATCTTCAAAATGTAAATCTGAATAAGAAATTTTGTTTTTTCTAAAAATATCTTCAATTTCATCGATTGAATTATGAGACGGAGATGTTGAGCCACTTTTCTTTACTCTGTATTTTGCAGTTGCATCGAAATACTTGTAAAAGTGTTGTATAGGGAAGATAATAAAATTGTCTGCAAATAGGTTATTCCTTCCAACCTCTTTTTCAACAATGAAGTACCTAACTTTCTTTGCTTCATAATAGTTCATTATCCAATCGTAATAATAGCTCTTGTCTAAGTCTAAATCTTTCCCTGTTGTTCCTGGATTTGCTAAAAAATCAAATTTCTCATTCATTTTCTCAATTATAATTTCTTCTGCAAAGGAAGTTGAATGTCTGTTTCTTGTTGAATTTGTAAATCTTCTGTCTTCCTGATAAACAACAAATTGACCGCATTGAGCCTGTTTCATTTTTGATTCAATGTAGAAAATTGCAATTCCACTCTTTGTAAGCAAAATATCTGATTTTGTAGAATCAGAACCTCCTTCTGGTTTAAAATTATACTTCGAATCTGAAAAATTCTTTTTGAGGTATTGCAAACATTCTGCTTCGCAAATCTGCCAATTTTCCATTTTATACATCCTTAAAAAATTCTATTAAACTGTTTCCTAATGCATTTATAACATTTACAGTCATTGCATTTCCAGCTTGCATTAACAAATGTCTATCAGAAACAGTGTCTTTTACTTTATCGGCATATTCTTTAGGAAATCCTTGTAGTAAAAGAGCTTCGTAACCTGTTAGTTGATAAATTTCTCCGTTTCTAACATATAAAATTCCATCTCGTTGAGAGCGTAATGTTGGACATCTTTCTTCATAAATCCGTAAATCAGACATTCTTGTATCAAGGATTTTTCCTTCCATTTGTTCTAAATCGGAAATCGTATATTTTCCATTATTGGTTGGATTATTTAAATAATACTGGAGTATTTCAAGCCTTTTGTTATTAGCTTTATTATTATCAATCAAATATTTTTTTAAGGAAGGTTTTTCAACTGTTTGTGGCCACTTGAAAAACTCGATATTCATATTTAAGTTTTTATTTATTCCAATAAAATAAACTCTTTGTCTCATTTGTGGAACGCCATAGTCAAGACTTGTCAAAACTTTATAAATTACATCAAATCCAGAATTTCCGAGTTCATTTAAAATTATTTTTAAGGTTTGCCCTTTATCGTGAGTAACAAGACCTTTAACATTTTCTAGAATAAAACATTTTGGTTGTGTTTCCTTTAAAATTCTAGCCAAATGAAAAATGATTTGTCCACGAGTATCGTCAAAACCAGCTTTTCTTCCCATCACAGAAAAAGTCTGACAAGGGAAACCTGCAATCAAAAGGTCAAATTGTGGTATAGTTTCTGTTTTAATTTTCTTTAAATTTCCAAAATTTTTCTCATTTTCAGTATTAAATAACTGTTTATAAGTTGCAACAGATAGTCTGCTTGTATCAGAATATCCAACAGATTTTAAGCCAATTTGTTCAAGTCCTAATCGTCCGCCACCAATTCCGGAACAAAAATCAAAGAAAGTAGAAATTTTCATATATATTATTTTTTATTTTGAAAGTCTTACCCATTTCCAGAATTCTGGATCTTCCTGGCCGATTCTCCAAAAGCCCATTTTTTTAATTCCTGCCTCCTGATAAAGTCGGCAAAGTTGTAAAACGGACCAGGTGTCGTTGAAGTATCCTGTTACTTCTACTTGAGCTGTATATTTAAAAGTTGGAATATCATTTTCGTAAGTCACTTCTTCAACCTTATGCTCTGTCATAATTCGATTGGCCCCACTAAAGTACCATGCTCCTGCTGTGGTTTCGCTGGCCCAAGTTCTACCGTAAAATGGCAGTCCCATTATCAGTTTTCGCTCTGGTATAGTCTTTTGGGCATATTCCATAACCCTTCGGCACCAGTCAACAGAGGCAATTGGACCTGGTTTACTTCCAGACCAGCTTTCATCGTAAGCCATAATAAAAACACGGTCGCTGTATTTTGCAATTTCTGCATAAGGATAAATATCTTCAGATAGAAGTTTAACTCTTGCAGGAACACAGACTGTAAACCATTTTGCACTTCCAAGTGAGTATCTTAAATCAGATAAAAAAGTGATAAAGTGCTTTCGGTCGCGTGCTGGTACAAGTTCAAAATCAATTTGTACGCCATCGTAAGCAGCTCCAGCCTTTACAATATCTTTTATAAGTTGTTTCCTCAGATCGTAATTTGGATTTAATATAAAGTGTGTCAAAGATTTACTGTCACAAACTATTACAAGGTGGCAGCGGGCATTTCCTACATCTAAGCTGGAACGTTTTGGAACGCCAACAAGTTCTCCGTAGGAATTAATTTCTGCGGCAAAGTAACATACATCGGTAAGAGGGATATCGGAATTATATTCACTCTTACGATTTTGCATTACATAACCCCAACTTTCTTTTAAGTTGATGAGTTCTCCTGCTGGTTTTTTAAGGGTGTAAAGAGGTTTTAATTCCTCTTCTTCTTTTATGTCTTGAGCACTTAGTGCATATTCAACGTTTTCGGAAGGAATATCTATATCAGCTCTGCCTTTTGCAAAACTGAAATTAACACCGATTGAGAGTACAAAAAATAAGCCGATAATCTTTTTCATACAAAAATTATCGGCTTGTATTATTAATTATTTATTATTTTATACATTGGATTTTGACCAGGTTGCAGTTCCAAAATATGTTTTTCGCATGGAAGGATTTCGGAAGGATCATGGGTTACATGTAAAAGAGTTGTACTTCCGCTTTTTGCAATTTCTTCCATCAGTTGCAAAATTTTTCCCCTGTAGGCTTCATCCAAACCGTGACAAGGTTCGTCTAAAATTAAGACCTTTGGACATTTAACTGCGGAACGTAAAATTAAAACAGCTCTCTGTTCACCGTAACTCAAAGAACCAAAAGACTCTAGTTCTCGTCCTTGAAATCCACCCAGTTTGAGCCATTGTCTTGCTTTTGCAATTTCATTATCAGAAGCAGAGCCATATAGACCGATGGAATCTCTAAAACCGCTGATTATAACGTTTTGAAGACTAGTTCCACCCAGCATTCTGTATTCTACATGCATTCTGTAGGAAACAATACCCAAGTCCTTTTTTATGTCCCAAATGCTTTCTCCACTTCCGCGTTTTATTCCAAAAATGTGGATATCGTTGCAGTATACCTGCTTATTATCGCCGGTTATAAGTTCCAGGAAGGTGGTTTTACCGCTTCCGTTAGGACCGCGAACCAGCCAGTGTTCTCCCTTGTGCAAAGTCCAGTTTAAGTCTATAAGAACGTGGTTTTCACCCCAGCCTACGTTTACATGGTTCATTTGGATTAAGATTTCTTTATTATTTTGGGGAGTTGGTGTTGATTGAGAAACATTACTGCTTTCTTCTGAAGATTTTTCTGACTCTTGTTGTAGAGCTTTAAGTTCTTCCGAAAAAAACTCTTTTTCTTTATCAGCTTTTTTTGCATTTTTAGCCTTTCGTTCTGCAAGTAATTTTTCGTAGTCAGAACGGCTACCACAAAAAGAAACCTTTTTATCGCTGAATTCAAGGACGTGACTTATGGCATCGGGAATTTCGTGCCAGCGCTCCATTCCAAGAATTATGTGAGTTGTATCTTTATTCTTTGAAGATTTAGAAGAAATACTGTTAAAAAAGTCCAAGAGGATTGTACGGCTTTCTATATCCAGGCCTGCAAAAGGGTCAGACAAAATTAAAAGTTTTTTTCCAGAAATTAAAGCCCGGGCTAAAAGAGTTCTACGGATTTCGCCAGTAGACATGTATTTTAAGCCGCGATCCAAAATTTTTTCGATTCCGCAAAGTTTAATTGCAGGTTGGCCTTCAAGTTTTTGAGCTTCAGGAGGAAGGGGATCACCTTTTTTAATATTCATAAAGCCTTGTGTGATAAAGAGACGGCCGCTTCTTCCGTGATCGACACCTCCTTCAACATAATCGCTTTCATCGTTTTCGCGTTCTTCCTGAATAATTTTTGCAGCTCTTTCCAATGAAACAATTTCTGTAGAAGACTGAAAAAGATTTGAATAAATTGATGGAGATTCATTTGTTTTATTTGGATTTGGGCAAATTGTAAAGTTGCCTGCAAGGGCATTTACGAAATCTGCTTTTCCTCCACCGTTGGGACCAATTATCAGCCAGTTTTGGCCTTCCTCCATCTGCCAGGTCAATTCAGGAATTATGGCCTGTCGAGAGTTTTCAATTCTACAATTGTTAATCTTAATTAAGGTGTCTGACATTCTAAGCTTCTATATTAATTTATTTTGTTTTGATTGATTTTGTGAACAAAACTTCATCATCCTGAGTAAAACAAGTAAGTTCAATTGTGTTGTCTGTAAAAAGTAAATCAACATAACCAAAAACTTTATTATCTACCCATTTAGAATATGGAGAATTATAGGTAAGAGGATCATCAAGCTTTCCACCCATTGCTCCAAGAACCATATAGTTAACTCCATCTTTTTCAAGATATTCAAAGAAGTGGTCGTGTCCGCTCATATGTAGGTCAACATGATATTTTTCAAAAATTGGACAGAGACGGTTCATTACATCACTTAAATCACCCCAGCTACGTCCTGCAGCAGGATCATAATAACCAGAAGAAATAACATAACAGTGAGAAATTACAATAACAGTTTCTTCCTCAGGAATTTCTTCAAGCTGCTTAATCAACCATTTTTCCTGGCTTTTATCAAGTTCTGTAGAATCCCAAAGCATATTTAAAAAGATGATGTGAACCTTGCCACTGTCCATGCGGAAATTGTATTTGTCATGTGCGTCCATGAAAGTGTGTTTGAAAATTGGAAGACCATTGATAAGGGCATCGTGGTTACCTGGAATTGCTCTGAGAGGGGTAGTAGGCATGTAAGTTCTAATATCAGAAACTGCTTCATCCATGTAGGAAGTAATCATTCCAAAGTCAGAAATATCGCCTGTAAGAAGACACATATCATAATCTTTACTTTCAATATTTTTTAAGATTTTTATACGGGCTTCTGCATTTGCACTGGAAGCTCCCCAGTGTGGGTCAGAGGCAACTGCAATATGCTTAAATGCAGGAATTTGATTAAGTTTTATAAGATTGATTCCGGAATTATCAACTTTTGCACTAGCAATAATATTAAAAGCAATAAAAATGCCCAACCAGATTATTCCAAAACATCCAGAAAAAGCATAGGAAACAATTCGGGTAACTTTATTATTTTTTATCAAATTAATGATAAGGAAAATGGCTGGTAAAAATACAGTTATCATTAAAAGGCGTGTTGCAAGAAGAATTGCCTTGTGCCAGTTCAATGTTCCCTGATATCCGCAGGTATTTGTAAACCAGATAAAAGAAAATGCACATATAATAGTCGAGACTATTCCAAAAATCACTGTCTTTTTGCTAAAAAACTCTTTAACGTTCATATTCACCCCATTCGCATCCAGCATGCTTTGCTTCAATTTCATCTAAAAGCTCAGTCTTACCAAATGATTTTTTATATAATTTTATATTGCCATATCCAGTACCACCATTCCATAGACGGGTATGGCGTTTTTTTCCATCAGGAGATTCATAGTTTACTAAAAGCATTTGAGATTTTGGGCACTCCATCTGAGTTTCCATAATTGCTTTTTTGGTTTCCTGGCGAACATACCAGATGATTTTATCTTCAGTTTCCTTGCAGTCAAACTTAGTGCGGCAACAAGTCCAAAATTTAGAAAAGTTAAACTCATAAGATTTGCCTTCGTACCAGAAGTCGCTCAAGAGCTTGCGTTTTAAGGCTATACCAAAAACTTTTGGACAACCACCTCCAATGTCAAAAACCGAATTTTCCAGGCGTTTACCTGTTTTTTTGCTGACTAAATCGTTTGAAGAAAGCCAAACCCATGGACTTGTAAAATTGCAACCCCAGTTTTTGTCGGAATAACCAAAAGAAGTCTCTTTCTTGATGATGTACTTTTGGCCATTTGCAATTATATAACCTTGAAAACGTGATTTCATGCCTTCTGCATGCCAGTACATTTCAAAAGCTTTTAAATCGCGGAAGATTTTACTGGCTCCGTAACCTACATTAAAGGCAACGTCTTTTTCTATAGAAAGGTCCCATTCCATAGAACCATCCCCACACATCCACTCAGGATGATTTACGGAATCTGTAATTTCTACCTTTCCAGTAATATGGGTATCGCTGGCAGAAAAACCTGGGGCCTGGAGTTGGAATCCATTTTTTTCATTTTTTATAGAAACATCTTTCCATGGAATAAATTGATGAAGTTGATTAGCGTCCTGTCCCCACCATCCGCATTTTACCATTAAATAGGAGGGTTTCAGGCCTTTTTCTTTACTTTCAGGGGCTTGTCCAAGTGTAGGGGTCTGTCCCCCATCTTTTTTATTTGCAAGAGCAGGATTACAGGTAAAATATTCTACGAAGAAGGCTTTTTCCTGCCCAGTTTTTTCATTAATACCAGTAAGGCTGTGCCACCACCAGTCGTACCCTTGTTTGGCGAAAGAACCGTCAAGCATCCAGAAATTTCTGCTTAAATCATGTTTATTCATATCTTTAAGTGTAATGTATTTTATAAATCTTGTAGAGAGAAAAAAAATTCACTAAAATAAAAATTATGAGTACAAATAACGATTTATGTCCTTGTGGTTCAGGAAAAAAATACGGCGAATGCTGCGAACCAATTATTAAGGGAACTATTAAAGCTCCTAGTGCAGAAGCTTGTATGCGTGCACGTTATACATCTTATGTTAAACACGAAATTGACTACATCATTAATTCTTGTGAAGAAGGCGAAGGAATTGGTGAAGTTGACCGTAAAGCAACAGAAGACTGGAGTAATCAGTCTACATGGAATGGTCTTAAAATTTTACGTACAGAAAAGGGCGAAAAAGATAATGAACAGATTGTAGAATTTACAGCTGATTACACTCTTCATAATATGCATGATGTTCATCACGAAATTTCTTTATTCAGAAATATTGATGGTGACTGGAAATATGTTGCAGGAAACGTAATTCCAACTACAGTAAAACGTGTTGGTGCAAAAGTTGGTCGTAATGATCCATGTCCTTGTGGCTCAGGAAAAAAATATAAACAGTGCTGTGGACGTTAATTCCAAAGGATTGTTTACTAAAAAATTAAACTAGATTATTAAGAACGGTTCCTTGGTTATTCTGGGGGACCGTTTATTTTTTAAGGTGATTTTATGGCAAAGGTTATAACAGGTTTTCATTCAATAGAAGAAAAGGTTAGGGCAATAATTAAGAGCCAGAATTCAAATGGCGTTACAATTTCTTACAGTAAGCCTGGTCCTCGTGTAAAAAAGATTTTAGCTGCTGCAAAAGAAGCTAACATTAAAGTTCAGGAAGTTGATAATAAAACTTTGGACAGTATGGTTGCAGATTTAGACGAAGCTTTACAGGATCATCGTGGAATTGTAATGACTCTTTCTGGTGAAAGTAAGCAAACTGCAAATATAGTAAACTTTGATGACTGGATTAAGACAGCTCCTAAAAAGGCTAGTGTCCTTGTTTTGGATAAGGTAACAGACCCTCACAATGTTGGTGCAATCATCCGTTCCTGCGATCAGTTTGGTGCAAGTCTTGTAGTTTTACCAGAACACAATAGTGCAAATGATATAGAAGGAAACGAAGTTATTGGCCGTACTAGTGCTGGTGCAAGTGCCTGGGTTCCTGTTGCAATTGTGAACAACCTTGTAAGGGCGGTAGAGGAATTAAAAGAAGCAGGATTTTGGATTTACGGGGCAGATGCAGGGGGACAGACCCTGGGTACAATCGATTTCCCAGAAAAGACTTGTATTATAATGGGAAGCGAAGGAAGTGGAATCTCTCAGCTTTTGGAAAAGAAGTGTGACTCAATTGTTTCAATTCCAACTTGTGGAAAAATTGACAGTTTGAATGTTTCTGTTGCTGCCGGAGTTCTTTTATACGAATTATATCGTCGACAAAATTGACAAAAAATGTCATAATGTGTAAAAATGTAGGCAGAGGTATTTATGTCACGACAAGATGATATTGCTGCTAAGGCAGTTCGCAAATCAACTCTTAAATCAATAAAAGAGAAAAAACAAGTTCGTCTTCGCCAGTTAAAAGAAGATTATGAAAAGTCAGTTCAGGAAATTAACATTCAGTATTCTGAAGACCCCGAGCGTTTAAAGGCAAAATATGCAGCTGAAAATTATGCTAAAAACGAAAGAAAGCAGAAAATAGCTGCAAAGCGAATCGAAACCGAAAAGAAGTTGATTGAAGCGGAAAAGAAAGTTCGTCATCTTACTGTTGGTGAAGAAATTGCTTCTTCAATTATTCAGGGAATTGGAGCTTGTTTATTTATTGCAGGCACAGCAATTCTTGATACAATTGCTATTGGTAAAGCTCAGGAATATATTACTACAACTATCATTTTCTATTCACTTTTTGGTGCTTCAATGATTTTGATGTATTTATTCTCGCTTTTACAGCATGCCCTTACAAATTTTACAGCTAAAGCCGTTTTTAATCGTTTGGCTCATACCTGGACTTTCCTGATTATTGGATTCTGTTATTCAGCATATACAATTACAAAATTACAGAGCTTAAGCGGATGGATTCTTTTTGGAATTGTTTGGACTGTAGTTTTTGTAGGTATTCTTTTTTACGCAATTGCAGGTCGTAAGTTTGAGAACTTAAATACAATTCTTTATGTTGTTGCAGGTTTCTCTGGTCTTGTTGTTGCAAGAAATCTTTATCAGGTTCTTTCAACAAAGAGTTTTTCAATGTTGATTATAGGTGCAGTTTTCTATGTTGTAGGAATTGTTTTCTATAATTTAAGAAAGATAAAGTACATGCATTTTATTGGAAATGTAATCATGCTTTTGGGTAGTGTTTATATATTCCTTTCAATGTTCTTTATTAACTAGGATAGATAAAGATAAGGTTTTCGGGTTAAGTTCGAAAGTGCCTGTTTCTTCTAAGTTAAAAATAATTACCGGATTCTTCAGTTTTGAGGAGTCCGTTTTTTTTGCCATAAAACTGCCTTTCAAAAATCTAATTGTACAAAATCTTCTATATCACTAAAATAATATGGATTTTTAATTAAAGGTAGTTATCTATGGAAAACTCAAAACGTACAGTAACTTGCGGTGAGCTTACAAAAGCTGATGTCGGCAAGAAAGTAGTATTAAATGGTTGGGTAAGCCGCACTCGCGATTTGGGCGGACTTATATTTATCCGTCTTCGTGACCGCTATGGTATTACTCAGGTAACAGTTGGTGATAAGGCCAGCGACAAAGTAAAAGAAATCGCATCATCACTTAAATCAGAATATTGTATTGCAGTAGAAGGTATTGTTGCCGCTCGTGCTGAAAAAGATATCAACAAGGATATGGCAACTGGTGAAATTGAAGTTGAGGCAGATGATATTGAAATCTTTACAACTTCTCAGGATTTACCTTTCTCAATTGAAGAAGTTCGCCAGAAGGATGGAAGTCTTGTAATTCCAAATGAAGATCTCCGTCTTAAGTACCGTTATCTTGATTTGCGCCGCGATCCAATGCAGCACAACATCATCCTCCGCTCTCAGGTAACTTTTGCAACACGCGAATATTTGACTTCAAAAGGATTTTTGGAAATTGAAACTCCAACCTTTATCAAATCTACTCCAGAAGGAGCCCGCGACTACTTAGTTCCAAGCCGTGTTCACCCTGGAAAATTCTATTCACTTCCACAGAGCCCACAGCTTTATAAACAGCTTTTGATGGTTTCTGGATTCGACAAATACTTCCAGATTGCCCGCTGTTACCGCGATGAAGATGCCCGCGGAGACCGTCAGCCTGAATTTACTCAGATTGATATGGAAATGTCATTCACAAACCGCGAAGAAGTTCTTTCTACAACAGAAGGAATGATGCAGTACATCTTCAAAAAGACTTTGAATTATGATTTGCCTGCTAAGTTTGACCGCATTGCCTGGGAAGACGCTTTTGATCTTTACGGTTCAGATAAGCCAGATTTACGTTTTGACATGAAGATGCAGGACGCTACTTTTATGGCTGATTTGGCAGACTTTAACGCATTCAAAGCAGGTGCTGCTAATGCTGGTCGCGATGTTCAGAGACACAAACGTTCTGGTTTGAAGGCTCTTGTTGTAAAGAACGTTGCAGATAAATACAGCCGCAAGAATATTGAAGCTCTTGAAGCAGTTGCAAAAACATACAAGGCAAAAGGTCTTGCATGGATGAAAGTTAATGCAGAAGGCGTATTTGAAGGTGGAATTTCTAAGTTCTACGCTGGAAAAGAAGCTGAAATCTGTGCAAAACTTGGTGCAGAAAAGAACGATCTTCTTTTGTTTGTAAGTGATGAAAGCTGGCAGCTGGCATGTACAGCTCTTGGTGCAGTACGCAAACAGCTTGGAAAAGACTTAAATCTTTATAATCCAGATGATGAATTCCACTTTGCATGGATTATTGACTTCCCATACTTTGCATGGAACGAAGAAGAAAATAAGTGGGAAACAGAACACCACATGTTCACTCTTCCTCAGAAACAGTATTGGGATACACTCGAAAGTGACCCAGGTGCTGTAAAAGGTGATTTGTACGACTTAGTTTTGAACGGCTATGAATTGGCTTCAGGTTCTATGCGTATTAATGATCCAGCTCTTCAGGAACGTATTTTCGAAATCGTAGGCTACAGCCGCGAACGTGCCGAAAAAGCATTTGGCTTCTTAGTACAGGCCTTCAAGTTTGGTGCTCCACCACACGGAGGAATTGCCCCAGGCTTGGACCGCTTAATCATGCTCATGTGCCACGAAGAATCAATCCACGAAGTAATCGCCTTCCCTAAGAATAATTTGGCAATGTCACCTATGGACAGTTGTCCAAGTGAAGTTGATCAGAGTCAGTTAGACGATTTACACATTAAGTGTACTGAAAAAGAGTAAAAAGGAGACATTGCTTTCTCATGTTATCAGAAAAGGCCAACCCTTGTGAGGTTGGCTTTTTTTTTTCAGAAATGAGTTTGCGGTCTAGTCTTTATTCCCAATATTATATTAAACTTGTAGTAGGACCTGCCAAAAGATTGGCGGGGACAAAATAAAAAAGAAAACAGTTAAAAGAGGAGACTGAAAAATGAAAAAAAGAATTTCTTTCATTTTTTGCACTGTTTTTCTTCTAAGCCTTTCATCTGCAGAAATTATGAAAAGCCGTTTCAAGGTAACCGAATCTGAAAAAGAATTCGATGTTATGTATTATTTGACTGATGTATTGAAAATGACAAAAGTCGAAAAAAACGATGATTTACACGTTACACAAGCCTTTGAAATCAAAAAAGATGGAATAAATGCAAAAGTTCTTTATTCCCTTTTTACGGATAAGGGTGGTAAAGCTGAAACACTTAAAATGGATTATTCAACCATGGTGTTTATGTGTTTGAACAATGCTGCCGGTTATGATGTTGATCCAAGAGTAATTTCTATGTTTAACGACAGTGATGTTAAAAAAGAATTTAATGCAGATTTTGGATGCACTGCCTTTTTAAGAAATCCACAATCAGATTATGCTGCTGGTTATGAGTTTATGATGACTGAGTTTTTCTACAAGGAAAATCAGGGTCTTGTAATGCGATCCTTCCTTTTTAATGATTTTAATTTTTTGGGTATGGATGAAAGTGGTCGTGTTTTGGCATCAAGTATTTGGTACAATAATTATCATACATTTAGATTTATGGAAAAAAATGATAAAGGGGAATTTGTTTCCAAGTAGTCAAAATTTTTCTTAAGGAAGTATTCTTAGATTAAGGGCTTATTGGACTCTTGAAACACGATAATATTCCATTATAATTAAAAAAAATATATTTATAAAAGTCGATTAATTCTATTTAAAAATGGGTTTATATGGCTTCAAAATTACTTAAATTAAAGAATTTAATGTATTATGCAGGTTTGACCGAGAATGATTTCTCTGCTATCAAAGACAAGAGAATCGCTCACAATAGAAATACATTGATTATTTTTTCTTTAATCAGTGTGATTGGTTTTGGCATAATGCTGATTTTATCAAGCTTAAACATTGGTGCTTTTCAGGAAAACGACCTGATTTATGCTCTTTCCTTTGTATTTTTTCTTGGTTTTTTGTTTGTAATTCTATTTTTTGGTCCTAAGTATCCTATCATCATAAATATAGCTACATATTTCTTTATGGTTGCACTTTTGGTTTATGGTATTTATCTGGCTGTAATAGTAACACCTGGAGAAAGAACGGTTTCATACATAGGTTTTTTAACAGCTTTATCTGGGCTTTTTTTAATTTCACCTTTGGGGTTCGCAATTTTAATTATTCTATCGCAAATTGTTTTTACTATATTAATAAGCCAAGTTCAAAGCGGAGAGCTTTTTCTTATAAATTTTGAAGATGCAGTAATTTTTGGCTTAATCAGTATTGCAATTGGTATTTATCTTATGTTTGTAAAGGCAGCCCGTTACAATAGTGAGCGTATTGCAAATCATCTTATATTAAAAGATCAGTTGACTGGTATTTATAATCGTCGTAATTACGAAATTAGTCTTGCAAATATAAATGATACAAATGAAATGACAGTCATTCTTTTTGATGTAAATGGACTTAAAGCTGCAAACGATAAACTAGGTCATGTTGCTGGTGATGAACTGATTAAGGCTTCGGCAGAATGTATAGACGGACTTTTTGGAAAATACGGAAAGACTTATCGTATTGGTGGCGACGAATTTGTAGCTATAGTTAAAGATAAAGATAAAGATTCAGTAGAAGGCCTTTTGAATAAGTTTGAACATATTTTGGAAGTTTGGAAAGGACAATATAATAACAAACTTTCTATATCTTATGGTTATGTGCAGGCTTCTGAAGAGCCAGACAAAACAATTTACCAGTTGGTAGATATTGCTGATAAGCGAATGTATGCTGCTAAAGAGAAGTTTTACCAAAAAAAAGAAGAGACGAAATAAGGTTATCCTATAAAAGGAATTGTAATGACTGTTTTTTTTGATTTAGACAGAACACTTATGGATTTTGAAAATGCTGAAGATATGGGAATCAAGGCTATTTTTGAAACCTATAAGTCAGAACTTAAAATGGATTATGAAACCTTTCGTTCTACCTGGAAGGTTGTGGCTCAGAAAACTTTTGATGAATACAGTGCTGGAAAACTTACTTTTGATCAGCAGAGAAGGCTTCGTGTTGTTAGAATGTTTGAAGAAAACTTAATCAAGCTTGATGAAGAGGAAGCCGCTAAACGTTTTCACCTTTATTGGAACATATATGCCCAGGGGGTAGAAAACTTTCCCGATACTTTATCAATTCTTGAAAACTTAAAAGCAAAGAATGTTCAAATTGGCCTTATTTCTAATGGGGATTCTAAAAATCAGCGTTGGAAATTAGATAAAGGAAAAATTGTTCAGTTTTTTGATCCTATTATCATTTCAGATGAAATTGGGGTAAGTAAACCAAATTTAAGAGTTTTTGAAATTGCTTTGGAAAAAGCAGGGACTTCCAAAGAAGAATGCTGGTATGTAGGAGATAGTCTTGTTCACGATATTGAACCTGCTTTGAAGTTTGGTCTTAATGTGATTTATTTGAACCGTAAGTTGGAGGAAGGCAGTCTTCTTCATCATCAGGAAAAGCCAGCCTATATAGAAGTTCAGTCATTAGATTTGGCCTGGCAAGCTTTAAGTATGCATTTATAGCAGGTTTTTATAGCAAACTTGACGGATTAAACAAAATCTTTTATTATAAAATTATTAACGGCAAAGAGGTCGTAAATAAGTTTTCGAGGAATTATTTTAAATTCCTGGTGAATTTGTTTACGATCTTTTTTTTTAACTGTCGCTTACACACATAGTTAAAAATTTTTGGGAACGGTGGTTGTCGCTTAGAATCTTCATAAGAGGTTGGCCACCGTTTCTTTTTTTAACTGTACTGTCTATTCACAAGGAATCTAAAACGTGTTAAAGTATTACTTGTAAGCGACAAAGGGGCCGCAGATTACAGTTTTCTTTTTAAAGGGAATTGAATCTGCGGCCTTTTTGTTTAACTTGAGAGATATTCCGTTTTTCGATAAATTATTTATATGGAAAATGAGTTAATCTTTACACAAAACAGAAAAGTTACATCGGCTTTTATAGATAGTACAGTTAAGCTTGGTATTGCCCAGGCCGTTTTAATGGTTCAGGATAATCTTACAGAATGTTTTTCAAAGCTCCAGTGTGATGGAGTTGTCTACCGCGAAAAATTCAATGTTTTTTGGGTTTTTACAAAGACCAAGATGCATTTTGAACGTCGACCTGACTGGCGAGAAGAAATTATTGCGTCGTCCTTCCCAATCAACAATGCAGGAATGCGTACTCATGTAAATACTATTCTCAAGGATTTAAATGGTAAAACATTGGCAAAAGCTAACCAGGAAGCCTGCGTCCTTGATATGGAAAAACATCGTCCTGTAAAGCTAACAACTTTGCCTTATCCAACAGAAGGCTTTCCTGAAGCAGTTTTTACAGAGCCTTTCGAGCGTCTTAATCAGGAGATGACAGAAGATGATTTTGTTTATGAGCAGGTAATTCGAAGTCAGCACATAGATATGTCACATCACATGAATAATCTGGAATACATAAAACTTGGACTCAATGTATTTTCTGATGATTTTATTGAAAGTCACGAGGTTCAAAATCTGGAAGTTCATTACACAGGTGAAAGCAAAGAGGGACAGACCCTTAGAATTTATCGTAAGGAAGAAAATGGTGCCTATATCATAAAGATTAAGGAAAGCGACCGTTTCGTCTTTGAAATGAAAATTGATTTTTATAAGTAGGATATTCCCGGGTCATTTAAATCCGGGATTTTTTTTGCTTTGCTTGGCACTTTAGCCGTAAGTTCGGATTATTTCCTGGGCTAGAGTAATTCGTTTTGTACAGCGGTCCATTGCTTCTTTTTCAATATAGCGGTGGGCTTCCTGTTCAGACATTTTTAAGTTAGACATAAGCAACATTTTAGCCCTGTTTACAATCCTTATTTCCTCCATCTTTTCCTTTAATTTTGTTGTTTGTGATGAAAGAATCTGGACTTTGTAGTTTACAGCGATTGCCACCTTTATCATATTATAAAAGTAAAACTGGTCGAAAGGTGTGTTCATTGTAAGAATGCCGTAGGATTCCACTTTGTAGCTGACTTGTTCAAAATGTTCGGCTGGTACCATTAGCATTATGGTTGATGAAGAATCGGCAAGGTCTGTAGCAAAGTCGACGCCTTCTCCATCCGCAAAGTCCACAAGGATGATGTTGAAAACTCTTTCAATTGCACGACGACGAGCTTCATTAAAATCTGAAACAATGGAAGTCTCAAAAAGTGGTGCAATCAGCATAGTTTCTATGAGTGAGGATATTTTACTGTCTTTTGTTACAACTAATACGCTGTGCGAGTCAACAGTCATTTTTTAACCAAGAATTCCTTTTATAAAAGAGCTGTTTTCTGCTATATCACGTGCAGCATCCAAAGTATCTGGAAGTGCTGTGAGTCCAACTGCATTTGAAGCCTTAAACAAGTTTGTTTCAATTGGTGCTGGAGGCTGCATATTATTTTTAATTCCTTCAATTGCAGCGTAAATTAAAAGAGTAAAAGCCTGATATGGGTTGCATTCTGGGTCACTTGAACGGATTTCAAGGCGTTTGTCTTCTTTTGTGGCTGGAATTCGGATTAAGGTAGAACGGTTTTCCTGGCCCCAGCAAATAAATTTTGGAGCTTTTTGTTCACCCAGGCGTTTATAAGAATTTTCAGTAGGGTTCAAATAATAAGTAATTTCTGCAATGTGGGCTAAAATTCCTGCCAAAGCATTTTTTAGTTTGCTTGAGTCAGATAAAGAAAAGTTGATATGCATTCCGCTGCCGGCTTGATTCTGAATTGGTTTTGGAGAAAAATCAGCGTAAAGACCATTACTTGCAGCTTTTGTTCTTACAATCCATTTAAAGGTTGCTGTATTATCCGCTGCAGTTAGAGGATCAGAGTAGCGGAAGTCAATTTCGTTCTGACCTGGTCCTTCTTCGTGGTGACTGGCTTCTGGAGTAATACCCATTTGTTCCATAGTAAAACATATTTCGCGACGGATGTTTTCTCCCTTATCAACAGGGGCTAAATCCATATAACTTCCGTTATCGAATGGAATTTTTGTTGGGTTTCCTTCCTGGTCCAGTTTAAAAAGGTAGAATTCAACTTCGGCTCCAATATTGATGGAGATATTGCATTCATCTTTAGCTTTTTTAATGGCATTTTGAAGTAGTGTACGGCAACATCCTTTGTAAGGAGTTCCATCTGGATTTTTGATGTTACAGAACATACGAACAACTTTTCCAGTACTTGGGCGCCATGGCAAAATTGAAAGAGTAGAAGGATCAGGATGAAGGAAAAGGTCCGATTTACTGGCGTCTTCAAATCCTACTGCTGAAGCATCAAAAGAGATTCCATCATTAAAAGCTCTATCTAGCTGTGATGCCATTATAGAAATATTTCTTTGATTTCCGTGTACGTCAAAAAATGCAAGACGAATAAATTTTACATCTTCTTCCTGAACAAAATCTAAAACTTCGCTTTCTGTATACATAAAAACTCCAAAATGTATTTTAGGTAAAAAAAATGGCGTTCATTCCATTACCCGATGATTATATCAGTTAATTGAACGAACGCCATTGCTCATTTATTTCATAATACATGATTTTTCTTATAGAAACAAGAGTATACTTTCTGAAGGTTTGTATGATTGAAAAATTTGTATATTAATTTAATGAGTATATAATAAGGTATGAGGATTTAGATTATGGCAAAAGGTATAAAAAGAGGAATAAGACGTTTTTTTACAAGTCTCGCAATGGGCTTTTCATCCTTGTTGTTTCTTCTGGTAATTGCAGGTCCTCTGCTGGTGATTTATAAATGGAACTCCAGCGATGCTATTATCTGTTTTTTTATTGCCTGTTATTATTTGTTTGTTTCAATTTTAGGTTTTGAAGGTCTTAAGTGGGTTTTTAAGAAGGGTAAAGCAGGTCTGGTAGAAAAAAAGCCGGAAGTTGAAAATGATGATGATGAAAGAAGCCTGGTGCCTGAAATAAAAATTAATCAAGAAGGACAGCATTATTATTCTCTTTGTAATTTGGAGTCGTATAATCCAACAACTGTAATTTCTAAGAGTAATATAATTGGGATAATTAATCCTAAATATGCAGAACAATTACCTGCTAAATGCTCTTATAACTGGAACCTTCAGGATATAAACTTTTGTATAAATATCGATAAATCTCAGGTTTACGAAGATTCAGATTCTAATTTGCATGTGTATTTTGATTTTGAAGTGTTTATAAAAACTGCAGGAAATTTTACAAACAGTAAATTTTTTGAAGCCTTTTACAGTGAAAATGCAGCAGAATTAAATTTTGAAACAAAACAAAAATACATGTATAAGCAGTTTGAAAAATTAAATGCCCTTATAGAAAAACAAAAAAATGATTTAAGTTCAGATCCAGATATCCTTATGCAGCTTAAAAATATCTTTTTTCCAAATCTTGATGAAGATAAACTTCTGGTTTTTGAAAAACTTCCTTGTACTACTGAACGCTACACAACTTTATGGAATGTTCAGAATGGAGAGGAAGTTTATAAACGTCATGGATTAAAACTAAATATTTTTTCCAAGAAAGAACTTAAGGTTCAAAATACAAAGCGTGACAAAAATTCCAGCCAGCTTGTAAAAGTTTCTAGTGAATCTTAAATCCTTTCTTTTGCAGGCTTTTAGAAACAATTTCCAGTTCATCGGTGTGAAGAATGATTACAGGCATAGAGTTTTCTCTTCTGTAACCTACATACATATAATTAATGTTGATGTTCATTTCTTCTATTTGACTCAAAAGTTCCTCAAGTGCCCCGGGGTTATCTTGTAATTCAATTCCGAGGACCTGAGCTTTTTTACAGATAAAGGATTTTTCCAACAAGGAGATTGCCTTGTCTGTATCTGAAAGAATTAATCTGATTGTTCCAAATTCTCCTTTATCATCATTAATAATTCCAAGTACGTTTATTTGAGATTTAGACAGGATGGAGAGTATTGATTTTATAGTTCCTTTTTTATTTTCTGCATAAATCGATAATTGTTCCATTTTTTCCCCTAAGAATGAGTAATTTCTTTTGCCTTTGCTTCTACAGCCTGGAAAAGCTTGTCTTTATCATCCTGATTTTGAGTGATGGTGCGGACAAAAACTGAACCTGCAACTACAGCTTCAACTGAATGCCCCAGAGCAGCTGACTGTTGACCATTGGAAATACCAAATCCACCGTAAATTTTAGAACCGCCCTGACCAACTGCTTTAATAAAATCTAAGGTTGCCTGGTCAATTTGGGTGTCCTGGCCTGTAATTCCAGTGCGAAGGGCTGCATAGATGTATGGGAAGCCTGCTTTAGCCATTTTTTCAAGTCTTTCACGGCTCATACTTGGTGCTGCAACAGGAATGTTTATCATGCCGTTTGCCTGGCAGGCTTTTGTAAGGCCTTCATCATTATCAAAAGGGAGGTCTGGAATAATCATTCCTTTTACCCCGACCTGTGCCGCTTTTTTGCAGAAGGTTTCTACGCCTGGAGTGTAAATCAAAGATGCATAACTCATAAGATAAATTGGGATTTCTGGGAATTCCTTGTGGATTGTCTCAATAAATTTTAGTCCATCTACAGTTTTGTAGCCTCTGGAAAGGACCTGTGTACAGGCTCCCTGAATTGCAGGACCGTCTGCACTTGGGTCGCTGAAAGGAAGCTGGATTTCTAATATATCTGCTCCACCTGCAATAAGGGCACGGGCTGCGGTGAGGGCATATTCATCTGTTGGGTAGCCGGCTACCAGGTGTGACATAAGTTTTATTTTTTCGTTCATAGTTTCTCCTGAATATGATGGTGGGGGGACAGACCCCTCAAAAAATTAATGGTCTTTCATCAAATCTGCATCGTGAATATCTTTTGCAGAATTTAGGCGTTCAAGTTCTGCTTCCAGGAAGTTTTTCCATTCTTGAGGGCGGAAGACTGGGCTTGTGATGAAAATATCTTTATCACCACGACCAGACATATTAATAATGATTACATCATCCTTACTCATTGTAGGAGCCATTTTGATTGCCTGAGCTCCTGCGTGGGAAGATTCCATGGCAAAAAGAACACCTTCGTTTTTGGCAAAAAACTTAAGGGCATCCAAGGCTTCTCTGTCCAGGGCAGAAGTAAATTCAACACGTCCAGATTTTCCCAAAGCGGCCAGTTGAGGTCCAATTCCACAGTAATCAAGGCCAGCAGAAATTGAACGGGTTGGGAGGGCCTGGCCATCTTCATCCAGCAAAAAGCGTGATTTGTAGCCCTGCATAATTCCTTCGCGGCTGGCATTTCCTGTCATGCGGGAAGCATTTTCTCCAACTCCAGGACCAATTCCACCAGCTTCAACTGCAATAAGTCTAGGTTCTTTCTGATCAATGAATGGGGCAAAACAACCGATGGAGTTTGAACCACCGCCGCAGCAGGCAATAATTGCTGTAGGTTTAATATTTCTTTCTGCACACTGCTTTTGAATTTCTTTTCCAATTACAGACTGAAATTCGCGTACAATATCTGGGAAAGGTGCAGGACCTAAAGCTGAGCCCAGAACATAGTGAGTATCGTTTGGATGGGCTGCCCAGTCACGCATAGCTTCGTTTACAGCATCTTTGAGTGTACGACTTCCAGAAGTTACAGCCTGAACCTTTGCTCCGTATAATTCCATAGAAGCAACATTTGGCTGCTGACGGCGAACATCAACTTCTCCCATGTAAACGGTACAGTCCAAACCAAGTTTTGCACAGGCTGCTGCAGTTGCAAGACCATGCTGACCAGCTCCAGTTTCTGCAATAATTCGTTTTTTACCCATGTATTTTGCCAGCAAGCACTGCCCAATTGCGTTGTTGATTTTGTGGGCACCTGTATTTGCCAGGCCTTCCAGTTTTATGTAGATTTTTGCTCCGCCCAAAAGTTTTGTGGCAGTTTCTGCATATAAAAGTGGAGTTTCGCGGCCAATATAATCTCTCTGAATTGTGGCAAATTCCTCCAAAAATGTCGGATCCTTCATAGCCTTATTAAAAGCTACTTCTAGTTCATCCAGCTGACTACGCAAAACTTCAGCAACATATTTACCGCCAAAACGGTCAAAAAATCCATTATCTGAATGTGTCATAAATACCTCTCAATTTGTTTTAAGGTGGGGAAAGACTTCCCCTCGCTCCCAAGTCCTCGCAAAGCTCCGGTCTTGTCCGCTACCCCTTCTAACGGGCCTCAATCGGCGGCCCGTAACGCCCCCTTTACTGTAGGGCTTCAAATAGTTTTTTCATCTTATCAGGGTTTTTAATTCCTGTCTGTCCAGAATCTTCCAGCCCGCTGCTTAAATCTACCAGTTCTGGATTGTATTTTTTTACCAACTGGGAAATATTGTCTGGGGACAGACCCCCAGCCATCCAGAGTTTTCCTTCCTGGCTGTAGTTACCTTCTTTTGAATCCTGGATAAAACGGGCTTGACCCAAATCTTTTAATTCATGACTCAGGCTTTCTAAATTGCCCATTTTATCTGTAATTGCAAAATAGTGGGGCAGGTTCAAAAACTTTTCTGGAACTTTGGCGTATGGAATGCCATGTAACTGAATAAAATCAAGTTTTCCTTCTTGTACAAGGCGGGCTGCTTCTTCTGCTTCTTCAGAAAGAGGATTTGTAATAACTGCAACCTTAAAAGCCTTTATTTTTTCAAGATAAGGTTCCATTGCTTTAAACTTTGGACCATAAACGTTGCGGCCATATTCCTGAGCAAAAATAAAGCCTGTAAAATCTGCTCCCAGCTGATCTGCTAAAAGTAAATCTTCTGTTCTGGTAAGTCCACATATTTTTATAAGAGGTCTGTCCCCTCTGGTTTTATTACTCTTGTTTTCAATCACTTCTGCCAGCTCAAGCATTTTTTTGCCGTAAAGACTTTCTTTTTGAGCTTTAAATGCCTGAACAAATCTTCCGGCTTTTTCCGGGTCTCTTGCGGCAAATTCACCAAGTAAGAGTCCTGCAAAGCCCATTGAAGCAATTGTAGAAGCAGCCTGGGCAGTAGTAATTCCACTTTCAAAAATCACTTGTCCGCCAAGTTTTTTCTTAAGCATGGCAGGAACTAAAAGATCAATTGTAAAATCCTTAAGATTTCGGGAATTTACTCCGCAAACTATTGTGTCTGCATATTCTTTTTTTACCTGCAAAACTTTTTCTACATCATCCTGAGTTCTTACTTCTACCAGAGCCCTAATTCCAAGCTCCTTGCAGCGTTTTGTCATGGAAAGTAATTTTTCCAGACTCAAAATTCCGCAGATTAAAAGGACGGCATCGGCACCACAGCGGTAGGAAATATCAATTTCTTCTTCTTCCAGCAAAAAGTCTTTACGGAGAACTGCAATATCTGGAATAGCCTTACAGATTGCCATAAGGTCTTTTAGAGAACCCTTAAAATAATTTTCTTCTGTAAGACAGGAAATGGCAGAAGCTCCGTTTTTCTGGTAACGTTTTGCGGTTTCAACTGAATCAAGATTTGGGGCTATGTCACCCTTGCTTGGAGAAGCTCTTTTTACTTCAAGAATCACCCCTTTATCCTGCATAAAAGGATTGAGGGGTCTGTCCCTCTTAGCAGGAATTTCAAATCCAAAAGTATAGCCTTTTTTTTCTATATCTTTTTTACGTTTTTCAACAATTTGTCCAACTATGTTTGTCATTATGCACTCTTACTAAATTCTCTGATTTCTTCAAGTTTTGCTAAGGCCTTTCCGCTGTCAATTGCATCCAAAGCCATTTTGTAGCCGTCTTTTAGGGTTCTGGTTTTTCCTGTGATGTACAAAATTGCAGCTGTGTTTAAGCCAACTGCATAGCGGATTGTTTTTCTTCCACCACCGTTCAGTATTTCCAAACCGAGCTTGGCATTTTCTTCTCCAGAACCGCCAATCAACTCAGTTTCAGAAGCATCTGTAATTCCGAATTTTTCAGGATTAATTACATAATGATATTCGTTTCCCTTGTTATCCATCTGGTAAACATAAGTATTTGTACAAGGAGAGATTTCGTCATATCCATCTTCAGAGCAGACAACCATAACTCTTTTTGCACCAAGAGAAATTGCGGCGTGGGCATAATCTTTTAAAAGGTCCTTTGAATAAACTCCAAGAACTTCGTATTCAGCTCCAGCAGGATTTAATAAAGGTCCTAAAATATTCATAATTGTTTTAATTCCTAAGGCCTTTCTTACAGGTGCCGCAAAACGCATTGCAGAGTGATAAACAGGTGCCATCAAAAAGCCGAAGTCTGTTTTTTCAACCTGGCGGGCAGTTTTTTCTGGTTCTGCCATAATATTAATTCCAAGTTTTTCAAAAAAGTCTGCTGAACCTGATTTAGAAGAAACGGCTCTGTTTCCGTGCTTGGCCATTGGCTGTCCACAAGAAGCGGCAATAATTGCAGATAAAGATGAAATGTTAAAACTTCCTTTGCAGTCTCCACCAGTTCCTACAATTTCTGCAAGACCTTTTTTCTGGCAAGGGAATTCTCTTTTTTTACGGAGCAAAGTTTTTGCACAACCAATCATCTCAGATGTGGCAGGACCTTTTGCCGCCATGGCAGTAAGAATTGCAGCCATAACGCTTGGTTCCATTGTTCCGTCGGTTACGTTTTCCATAAAGAAAGCTGCTTCTTCTTCAGATAAATCTTTTTTATCCATAAGCTGATTAAGATACTGGGCAACAGGAAGATTGTCACGTCTGTAATTCAAAAAGGCCTGGATAAGTTTCTGACAGTTTTCTGATGCAATTGATTCTGGATGGAACTGAATTCCTTCAATTGGGTATGTTTTGTGGCGAATACCCATGATATCTCCATCTTTTGCTCTGGCTGTAACTTCAAATTCTTCTGGCAGGGTACTTTCATCAATTACCAGGGAATGATAACGGGTAAATTTTGCAGATTTACCGATTGTACGGAAGATTCCTTTTCCGTCTAAATCGATATCTTCTACAATTCCGTGTTTAATGAACTTTGCACTTACAATTTTTGCACCAAAAGCTTCTGCAATTGACTGATGACCAAGGCAAACTCCAAGAACTGGAATTTTTCCTGCAAAGAATGCAATTGCTTCCTTGCTTATTCCAGCTGATGAAGGATTTCCAGGCCCTGGTGAAACTACCAGATATTTTGGCTTCATGGCTGCTAATTCCTGGATAGAATATTCATCATTTCTAACAACTCGGATTTCTTCTTTTGTGGCAAGCTGGAAAGCTTGAACAAGGTTGAATGTAAAACTATCGTAATTATCTATAACTAAAATCATGGTCGTGTCTCCTTATTTTGTCAGGGTGTCTATTAGGGCACCTAGTTTTTCACAGGTTTCTGTGTATTCTCTTTCTGGATCTGAATCGTAAACTATTCCTCCTCCGGCCTGTAAAGACCATACTTTGCCTTGTTTTAGGGCTGAACGGATTGTGATACAGAAGTCTAAGTCGCCATTTGTTTGAACATATCCTACTGCTCCGGCGTAGAAACGGCGTTTTGTATCTTCAAGGCCACTTAAAATCTGCATGGCACTGATTTTTGGAGCGCCGGAAACGGTTCCTGCCGGGAAGGAAGCTCTTAAAACCTGGATTGGTTTAATTCCGTCGCGGACAATTCCTTCTGTGTTTGAAACAATGTGAATTACATGGCTGTAAAGTTCGCATTCCATATATTGAGGAACTGTTACAGAACCTTCGTTGCAGACACGACCTAAATCGTTGCGGGCTAAATCTACCAGCATAAGGTGTTCGGCTCTTTCTTTTGGATTAGACAGCAGTGTCTGTTTTAATTCTTCATCTTCTGCATCGTTCTTACCGCGGTGGATAGTTCCTGCAATAGGGTGGATTGAAGCTTTTCCCTTACGAACTCTTACAAGGCTTTCTGGCGATGAACCGGTAAGCTGGAAATCTCCAAAATCAATATAAAAAAGATATGGAGAAGGATTTACATGACGAAGTTTTCCGTAAACTGCCAGAGCTGATGCATCACATTCAATCTGGACTCTGCGGCTTGGAACTGCCTGGATAATATCACCTGCAATTATATGTTTTTTTAGAGCCTGAACTTTTTCGATATATTCCTTTTTAGACTGCTCTAAATCTGTAATCATCTTGTATTTAAAATGACTTGGAACTTCTTCTACATAAGAAAAGTCCATATCATTCATACGTTTGATTAAGTTGTCGATAGCGGCCTGTAAGTCAATCTGGTGCTCATTATAGTTAAGCCCAAAAATATGCATGCTTTCTGTAAAATGATCAAAAATTACATAGATATGGCCGGCTATAAAAAGGCTTTCTGGAATTTTCAAATCGTCTTTTTGTTCAAAAAACTTAATTTTGTCACATCGGGCTGCAAATTCATAACTCAAGTAACCAAGTCCACTGGCAGGTAGTGGGATTTCTGCCTCATTTCCCTGTGCAGGAGTCTGATTTTCTTCTGCAACATAAAGAAGAGCATCCAAAATATCAGCTTCCTTTTTTCGACCTATGGCATCGCGGCTATCAATATTTTCTGTATTAAAAGGAACGCGTTTACCGTCAACAATAAAGGCTACTCCGTCTTCATCCTGTATGATTTTGAATGCTTCTTCTGCCATTAAAAGTGAATATCTTTCACGACCTTTTGCAAAACTGGCAGATTCCAGAATTACTTTAGCTCCGATTTTACGTGCTAGAGAATATGGGGTGTAGCGTTCGCTTGAAAGGCTCTTATAAATTGCATCGTTCCTTTTTTCCATTATTAAATACTCCAAAAATAAGCTGTGTTACTGTTTATAGTAACTGTTACTACTTATAGTAACATTAACTTTTTGTTACTGTCAATAGAAACGTTTAAAAAATAAAAAAAAATCCAGGGTTTTAAGCTTTTTGCTACCCTGGATTCTTAATCAGCTATATATAAGCTTTTTTTAGTTGTATTTTACAGTGTAAGAAGTAACGTTCTTTACTGTTTCTCCATCAATTTGTAGTGCCTGTGGTTTATCAAATTCAATAACAATTTCGTGACCTACAAAGCAATGAATGTTTCTTTTGTATTTGAGGTGTGTTCCTTCAAAGATTTTTGGGAACTTCATCAGAGTGCCAAGCTTTCCGCCACCCTGCCATACTACAGCAGAAACTGTGTGTTCTGCGTTTAAGCGGTCCTGATCAGGTGTTACCATCATTCCACCGCCGTAGTATTTACCAATCATAGTTGGGGCAAGCCAAATTTTCTTGTATCTCTTTTCAACTCCGTCAACAATAATTCTACCATTGCAAGGTTTGAACTTTCCAAGAAGTCCCTTAATTGCAATTGCTGTATAGTTGATTTTGTCTGTTGAAATTGCACGCTGTTCATCACCCATTTCACAACAGTAACCATCAATACCAAAACCAATTCCATTGATGAATTTTCTTTCCATTCCGTTTACATAAACAGTTGGAAGATTTTCAACAAATTTTTTTAAAGGGATTAAGAAAGAAAGGAACTTTTCACAATCTTTAACATCGTGTGCAAAATCGTTACCACTTCCTGCAGCGTAGTAGTAAACGTTATCCCATTTAATCTTTCCATAAAGATTATTGATTACACGGTTTAAAGTTCCGTCTCCACCTACAATTACAAGAGAATCTCCTTCTTCCAGTGGTTTGATATACTGTGAAAGATTTCCCTCTTTTATAATGTCTTTTACAGTAAATTCTTTTCCAGAAAGAATACCTTTTACTTCTTCCGAAGCACTTTCGCCGCTTTTATTGTTAGCGAGCAGATTGTACAAAATGTAAATCATTTATTTATAACTCCTCCTATTTTGGGTTATTCACTAAAAAATCATTCATTTCTTTATAAACGTAATCAGAAATTTCTACGGTTCCTTTGCCTTCCAATTGATTAGGATAGATTACGTCTATAATGTCGAAATAAGTATCTGTTTTTTTCCATGGCCAGTTTTTGTGGATTTTTTCAGTTCCCTGAATTATTCCTACAACAATTGGACATTTAGTTTTTTCGGCAATTTTAAAACAACCAGGTTTAAATTCCAGAAGGGTGTTATCTTTGCTACGGGTTCCTTCTGGGAATACAGCAATTGAAGTTGCATCTGACTTTATCAGGCTTATTGCTCTTAAAACTGCGTTTAAACCACTTTTAATATTGTTCTGTTCAGTTGCTATATAACAGCTTCTCTGCATGAAGTGACGTCCCATTGGAATTTTGAAGTTGGCAGTTTTTGAAATAAAAGCTAAAAACTGCTTTTTCATGGTGAGGGAATGAATCATGTTATCGAATTTAGAACGGTGGTTTGAAATAAAAAGGAATCGAGTTCCATCATTTGGAATTTTTTCTGTTCCGCTTGTATGGATTTTTACTCTTGCATGATGGCATATAAGCCAGTATCCGTAATTAAAAAGTCTATAATAAAACTTAGATGGTTTATCATAAACTTTTTTCATAGGAACTGTAATGCTTACGATTGCAATAAAAATCCAGCTTAAAAGGTAAAAAGCCAGCCATAAGACTAATAAAGCCCCAATTACAATAAATACATATTTCATAATCAATTATTGTAACTCTATTTTTGGGTAAAATCAAAATATGATTTGTAAATATGATTTGGTATTAAAGCTATTGCAGGGCCATCTGGTCGTTGGTCATGGAATGTTTTTTAATTTCCTTGAAACGCATGGCAAGATCGTCCAAAGTGAGTTTTTGTTTTTCTTCGCCACTTATGTCCAGAATAATTTCGCCGGCATCCATCATCAAAAGTCTATTTCCGTAATCCAGAGCCTGCTGCATATTGTGGGTAACCATCATAACTGTAAGATTGTATTCTTTAGCAAATTTTCTGGTTAATTCCATAATGAGTGCTGCATTTGTTGGATCCAGGGCTGCTGTATGCTCATCTAAAAGAAGGATTGCTGGTTTAGAGAGGACAGCCATAAGCAAAGTGAGGGCCTGTCGCTGACCTCCAGAAAACTGTTCAACGTTATCTGAAAGTCGGTTTTCTAAGCCCATGTTCAACTGCTGCAATTGTTTCTTAAATTCTTCACGTTTCTTTTTATTCAGGCTGATTTTTAGTCCCTTCCAGCCCTTTGAAGAACAAATAATCATGTTGTCTTCGAGCGACATTTTGCCGGCTGTACCTAAAAGTGGGTTCTGGAAGATACGGCCAATGTAGGCGGCACGTTTGTGTTCTGCATCATTTGTTATGTCTCTTTCTGTTGTTTTACCATTTGACTCAGGCATTGAAAGAAGAATTTTTCCTTTTGATGGAGATAAAGTACCTGCAATTATATTGTATAGAGTAGATTTTCCAGCTCCGTTAGAACCGATTACTGTAATAAAATCTCCCTGATTAATTTCCAGATTGATATTTTTGAGGGCTGTATTTTCGTCTGGTGTGCCCGGATGAAAGGTAATGCCAATATTTTCTAACTTAATCATTTTATAATCTCCTGTGTAAGGCCGCTAGCGGCCGGTGTTATATAGTGAAGCGTTAAAAAAATCGCGAAAGCAATTTTTAGCTTGACCATATGTATGAATTTTAAGCCTGCTGCAGACATCCTTTTTTGGCAGGTCTCTTAAGGTGTTTTGAAAAATTAGCTTTTCCCTTTGCATTTGCTACAATCAGACAAATAATAATCAAAATGCCTGTAATAAGTTTAAGGTCATTTGGTGTCAGGTGGATGTAGTGTCCGTAACGTCTTGCAAGAACCATAAGGGCACGGTAGATGATGGAACCGATTAATACTCGCAGGGTCTGTAGTCCAATTTTATTTGAACGAATAATAAATTCACCCAGCATAAGGGAAGCAAGTCCGCTAACAATTACACCACTTCCGCTGCCTACATCTGCAAAACCATTGTACATTGCGGCAAAAGCACCAGAAAGAGCTGCAAGGCCATCACCAAAACAAACACCAATTCCTCTAACAATCTGAGGGTTCACTCCTTGAGAAATTACCATCTGTTCATTTGAACCAAGGGCTCCCATAGTAAGTCCTAAATCGGTATGGAAAAATAAATCCAGCAAGATTTTAAAAATGATGATGAAGACCAGAAGGAAAATGAGAATACCTGTTTCGCTTGGAAGGGCTTCTACGTGCTCGTAGAAAAAATCTGAAATCTTAGAAAAAGTAGTCTTGAGTTTTAGGAAAGAAATATTTGCTCTGTTTTCCATAATTCTTAAGTTGATGGAGTAGAGCATGGTCATCATCAGAATACCGGCAAGAAGATCTGGAACTCTAAGCTTTGTATAAAGAAGAGTGGTGATTAAGCCTGCTAGACATCCACCTAAAAAGGCAATAAAAATTCCAGTTACAGGTGAAATGCCGTGGGTAAGACAGGCTGCAAGAATACAACCACCCATGGGGAAGGCGCCGTCTACTGTCATATCACAAAAATTTAGGGTTCTATAGCTGATAAAGAGGCCTAAAACCATGATTCCATAAATTAAGCCTTCAATAAGAATTGTTTCTATCATTTTTATTACCTGATGTTTCTATTTTTAGAAACATTATAAAGCAAAAAAAAAGGACTGTCCATTAAGTTCCTTGGCAATATTAGTATTGGGGCCTTATATGCCTTGGAGGTCTTGGATAGTCCTAGAAAAACAGGATTAATTTTTTAAATTATTTAGTTTCGCGTAATTTTCCGTTTTCGATGATGAAGGAAGCCTGCTTGAGGTATTTTTCAGGAATTGTAATTCCACAAGCTTTAGCTACATCAAGGTCGAAAAGAAGATCTGAATCTTCTGGTTTTGTCATAAAGCGAACTGGAATCTTGTTTGGTTTTTTTCCGTTCAAAATATCAACAACTATTTCTCCAGTTGCATAACCAGCCTTATAGTAGTTGAAACCAGAAGCCATAAAACATCCACCATCTTTTGCTCCAGTTACATCACCAGAGAAGATTGGTTTTTTAGCCTTGTTGAAAACTGAAACTAAACTTGGAAGTGCAGAGAAAACTGTATTATCTGTAGTGAGGTAAATACCATCTACACGGTCTACAATTGCTTCGGCAGCCTGTTTAACTTCAGAAGAGTTTGAAATTGACTGAACTACAAGTTCAATACCAGCTTCTTTACAGCCTGCCTTTACCAATTCAAGAGAAGAAACAGAGTTATCTTCACTTGCTGTATAAATGTATCCTAAAGTTTTAATTCCTGCGATTTCCTTAAAAAGTTTGATATGTTCTTTTGAAGGAAGTTCGTCAGACATACCAGTTACATTTCTTTCGCCATGCTCCAAAGTTGAAACAAGACCTGCTCCAAGAGGATCTGTTACAGTTCCAAATACAACTGGAGTATCTTTCATAGTGTTTGCAAGAGCAATTGCTACAGGAGTTGCAATACCAACAGCTACATTTACTCCTTCATCTTTAAACTGATTTGCAATTTGATTTGCAGTGTTTACATCGCCATTTGCATTCTGAAGATCAAAACTTGCATCAAAACCAGCTGCCTTGATGGCATCCATAACGCCGCGTTCTACATCATCCAAAGCTACATGCTGAACAATTTTAGCAATACCAATTTTAACTTTTTTTGATTTCTGTTTTTTTGCTGCAGAGAGTGATGAAAGACAAAGGCCTGCTACTAAGGCTGCTGCGATTATTTTTTTCATAATTTATTTCTCCTTTGTAAGTACCCGCATAGGGCTTTTTTTTGTTACTGTTTATAGTAACAGTATAAGCCTTGAGTTTGTTTCTGTCAATAGTAACGGTGAAAAAAAATACACAATATGGAAATTTCCATTAATGGTTTTAAAATTGGAATTATCCCTATTTTAGGTCATTTTAGGAAAATTTCCGTCAAAATATATTATATGAACTTTTGGGAACGTGTAGACACCTTGCTTGTTGATAAAAATATAACAAGAAAAGCTTTAGCTCGAGATGCAGGATTTGATGTTTCAAATATAGGAAAAGGTATTTCTAATAATAATATTCCAGCAGCGGATACTGCCGTAAAGATTGCAAAGATTTTGGATACAAGTGTCGAATATCTTGTTACCGGAGTAATAAGTTCTCCAGATTTACCAAAACAAAATTTAGATAATTTATATAAGTATTCCAAGATAATTCGTGCACTTGATAGCATTCCTGAGGAGTCCCGTTCATCTGTTGAACTTTTTATAAATGATCTTTCAAGTAAGTATCATTCTTCAAAGAAATGACGGGACTCTAGAAACTCCAGTAGAAAAATTAATTGTCGGAAAACAATGGTGTAGAAAGGTATTTATCTCCATTATCAGGGATTAAGACAACAATATTCTTTCCGGCACTTTCAGGTCTTTTTGCTATATCTATAGCTGCTTTTACTGCTGCACCCGAAGAAATTCCTACCAAAAAGCCTTCCTTGTGTCCAACTAATTTTCCATATTCAAATGAATCATCGTTGTCTACGGCAATAACTTCATCATAAACTTTTGTATCAAGAACGTCTGGTACAAAGCCTGCACCTATTCCCTGAATTTTGTGAGGTCCTGGAGTTCCTTTTGAAAGTACTGCAGAAGTTGCAGGTTCAACGGCAACAACCTTTACATCAGGGTTTTTAGATTTAAGATATTGGCCAATTCCTGTTAAAGTTCCGCCAGTTCCAACACCTGCTATAAAGTAATCTACCTTTCCATCTGTATCATCCCAAATTTCTGGACCAGTTGTTTCAAAATGTGCGGCAGGATTATCTGGATTAACAAACTGTCCGGCTATCCAAGCATTAGGAATTTCTTTTGCAAGTTCATCTGCCTTTGCAATAGCACCCTTCATTCCTTTTGAACCTTCTGTTAAAACCAGTTCAGCACCATAACCTTTCATAATTAAACGGCGTTCAACAGACATAGTTTCTGGCATTACAATGATGATTTTGTAGCCACGTGCAGCTGCAACGGCCGCAAGTCCAATTCCTGTATTACCAGAAGTTGGTTCGATAATTGTAGAGCCAGGTTTTATTTTTCCATTTTTTTCAGCCTGATCAATCATATGTTTAGCAATTCTATCTTTTACACTTCCTGCAGGATTAAAGAATTCCAGCTTTGCAAGAAGTTTTGCTTTTAAGTCGAATTCTTTTTCGATATGAATGAATTCTAAAAGTGGTGTATGACCAATCAGTTGATCAATAGAAGTATAAATCTTAGACATGTAAATCTCCTAATTTATAAAAAAAATTAATTCCGAGTTTCTTTATCAATAACAGTTTCCTACAATTCAGTTTTTTTTTCAATTATGCATGGGGGAACAGGCAGGGGGGGACATCACTCTGGCTGAAAATATTTACTCCTGCTAAAGTGTTTCTATTGACAAGAACGGAAAAATGCGTTTACTATAATCACAATTATGAAATCAATGAATACAAACACATTTGCATTCTTCTCTTTTGAGGCTTTCTCCTTTTATTACTTTAGTAAAAATGGGAATGCCCGATAAAGCGTAGGCTGGCAAGTTGCTTGTAGATTAAACGAAACAGTTTATATACAAAGAACGGTTCTATTCTTTATCGAATGGAGCCGTTTTTTTTTGCCCCTTGGTTCAGACTGAGCTGTGGTTTATAAATAAGGGTTAAGCGTGAATAAGGAATTTTTTTGGAGATAAAAATGACTGAATTGGAAGAAGCTCGTAGTAAAATTAATGAAATTGATACAAAGATGGCCGAACTTTTTGAAGAACGAATGAATTTAGTAGTTCAGGTGGCCAATTACAAAAAGAAAAATGGCATGCAGGTTTTTGATTCAAGCCGCGAAAAACAGGTTATTGAACGTTGTGTTCAGTACATCAAAAATATTGACCTTCAGCCATATTATGTAAGCTTCATTCAGGATTTAATGGATATCTCTAAAAAGTACCAGCACAAACTTCTGGAAGGTGCAAAAATTGCCTATAGCGGGATTGAGGGGGCCTTTGCAAATATTGCGGCTAAAAAAATCTTCCCGGATGGAGTTCTTATTTCATATTCCGATTTTGAATCTGCCTATGAATCTGTAGAAAACGGAGAATGTGATGTTGCAGTGCTCCCAATCGAAAATTCCTATGCCGGCGAAGTTGGTCAGGTAAATGATCTTATGTTCACTGGTAAACTTTATGTAAATGGAATTTACGGACTTCCTGTAACTCAGAATCTTCTTGCGGTAAAAGGAGCAAATCTTTCCGACATCAAAACCGTAATCAGTCATCCTCAGGCATTGGATCAGTGTCAGAAATATATAAAAGAGCATGGATGGGTGATTAAGAATGCAAGTAATACTGCCAGAGCGGCCAAAGAAGTTGCGGATCTTGGCGATAAATCTTTAGCAGCAATTGCCAGTTCAGAAACTGCAGAACTTTATGGACTTGATGTTCTGGCACCTCATATCAACGAAAATACAAGTAACACCACCCGCTTTGCAGTTTTCTCAAAAGTCAAAGAAGAAATTATTAATACTGAAGATTTCAGCACCTTTATCATGATGTTTGTTGTAAAAAATGAATCTGGTTCTTTGGTAAAAGTTTTGAACATCATCTCTGATTTTGGATTTAATATGAGGGTTGTTCGCAGTCGTCCTTTAAAGGATTCTCAGTGGGAATATTACTTTTACGTTGAAGCAGAAGGTAAACTTTCTTCTGAACAAACTCAAAAGATGTTGAATGAGGTTTCTGAAAAGTGCCGAATGCTTAAAGTTCTTGGTTCTTATACTTTGAATAAAAATATTTAATAAAAAAATGGAGATTGTGAAAAAATGATTATTACAGTCAATTTAGGCGAAAAAACTTATGATGTTGTTATAGAAAAGGGTGTTTTTGCCCGTGCAGAAAAAGAACTTAATCTTAATAGAAGAGTTTTGATTGTTTCTGATGATGGAGTTCCTCCTGAATACGCAAAGGCTCTTGCAGAAAAATGTAAGAGTCCTGTAATTTCGGTAATTAAGTCTGGCGAAAACCATAAAAATCTGGAGACAATGCAAGACCTCTTTAAAGTGATGATGGACAATAACTTTACTCGTAAGGATTGTGTTGTTGCAGTTGGAGGAGGAATGGTTGGCGACCTTTGTGGTTTTACAGCTGCCTCTTACATGCGTGGTATAGATTTTTACAATATTCCTACTACTGTTTTGTCGGCAGTTGATTCTTCGGTTGGTGGAAAAACTGCTGTTAATTTTAATGGTGTAAAAAATATTATTGGTGCTTTTTGGCAGCCTAAAAAAGTTTTGATTGATGTTGATTTGCTAAAATCTCTTCCTCAGCGTCAGATTTCGAACGGTCTTGCCGAGGCCTTAAAAATGGCCCTTACCTTTGATAAAGAACTGGTAAAAACTTTCCAGACAGGAAATCCTTTTGAATGCCTTGAAGAAATAATCCAGCGTTCTGTTCAGCTTAAGGCAAATGTTGTTGAGCAGGATGAAAAAGAAGCAGGCCTTCGCAAGGTTTTGAATTATGGTCACACAATTGGCCATGGAATTGAAATTGTTTCAGACGGTGCTCTTTATCATGGTGAGTGTGTAGGGCTTGGAATGCTTTGTCTTTCTTCGGAGCCTGTTCGCCAGTTGTTACTGCCTGTTTTAAAAAAGATGAATCTTCCAGTTACTTGCAATGTTGATATAGAAAAGGCGTGTGAAGCAATTAAACATGATAAAAAAGCTGGAAACGGAACAATCTCTACTATTCATGTAAATGAACCTGGAACTTTTGAAATGAAAGATATGACTTTGGAACAGTTGAAAGAAAGACTTGAAACTGTTGTAGAAAAATAAGCTCTTGGGTTTTGAAGGAATTATAAGACTTAGGAAACTCAGAAGGAGGCGGAATAAATGAAAAATTCACTTGGAGAAAATCTTACAGTCACAATTTTTGGCGAAAGTCATGGACCTTATATTGGGGTGGTTTTAGATGGCCTTGCACCAGGAATCCCTGTAGATAAAGAATTTATAAATCACCAGCTGGATTTGCGTCGTCCAAGCGGAAAAATTTCTACAGCTCGCGTAGAACAGGACGAATTTATTCTTGCAAGTGGGGTTTTTAATGACAAAACAACTGGTACTCCTCTGACAATTCTTATTCCAAATTCAGTTCAGCACAGTAAAGATTATGAAAAAACTGCAATGCTGGCTCGTCCTGGTCATGCCGACTATACCGCCAATGTAAAATACCATGGCTTCCAGGATTACCGAGGTGGCGGACATTTTAGTGGCCGAATAACAGCTGCCTTAGTTGCGGCAGGAGGAATTGTTATTCCTGAACTTGCAAAAAAAGGAATTAAAATTGGTTCTCATATTCAGTCTTTGGGCGGAATAAAAGACCGATCTTTCAATAATTATGACCAGGATATTGAAGCCCTTGGTAAGACAAACTTTGCAGTTCTTGATCCAGAAAAAGCTGCTTTAATGAAAGCTAAGGCCGAAGAAATTGCAGCAGAAGGAGACAGTATAGGAGGCGTACTGGAAACTCTTGTTACAGGAATGCCTGCGGGGGTAGGAGAGCCTTGGTTTGGAACTCTTGAAGGACTTCTTTCGTATGCACTTTTTTCTGTACCTGCTATAAAAGGTGTTCAGTTTGGTTCCGGTTTTGATTTGGTAGATCACAAGGGAAGCGAATTCAACGATCCATTTTTTATGGAAGGAAATCGGGTTTTAACTAAATCAAACAATAATGGCGGAATAAACGGTGGTATTTCTAATGGAATGCCAATAATTTTCCGTTCTGCCGTAAAACCAACTCCTTCTATTTATAAGGAACAAGATACTATCAACATGAAGGAAAAAAGCGATGCTAAACTTCAAATTGAAGGAAGACATGATCCTGCTATCATTCATCGTGCTCGTGTGGTTGTGGATAGTGTAACAGCTCTTGTAATTTACGATGCCTTGGTTGGCCGCTATGGAACAGACTTTTTTGGTCCTTATTCAGATAAGAATGATGATTTAGATTTGGTGGATCAGGAACTTGACGGTGGAGAGTGGTTATGAAATACGGACTTATTGGAGAACACTTAGGACATTCTTTTTCGAAAGATATTCATAATATGATTGGGGATTACGATTACCAGCTTAAGGAAATTGCTCCTCAAGATTTAGATGCCTTTATGAAGGCCCGTGATTTCCTTGGTATAAATGTAACAATTCCTTATAAACAGGACGTAATTCCTTATCTTGATGAAGTTGACCAGGCCGCCCAGATGATAGGGGCAGTAAATACAATTGTTAATAAAAATGGAAAACTTTACGGTTACAATACAGACTTTTACGGAATGAAATCTCTGCTCGAAAAAATGGGGCTTTCTGTAAAGGGTAAGAAGGTTTTGATTTTGGGAACTGGAGGTACCAGTAAAACTGCAAAAGCTCTGGTTCAAAGTCTTGGCTGTAAGAGTGTTGCAAAGGTAAGCCGTCATCCTGAAAGTGAAACTTCAGAGGGGACAGACCCCTCATCTTCATCATCTTGTCAGGTGATTACTTATGAAGAGGCAATTAAAGAAACCGATACCAATATCATTATAAATACAACACCTTGCGGCATGTTTCCTAAAACCGATGCCCAACCAATTGCTTTGGACTCTTTTAGTAATTTGGAAGGGGTTTTGGATGCCATTTATAATCCTAATTCTTCAAATCTGATTTTGGATGCCAAAAAAAAGGGCTTAAAGGCGGAAGGTGGACTTTACATGCTGGTTGGTCAAGCCATAAAAGCGGCAGAGTTCTTTTTTGAAAAGCCTATTCCAGCTGATAAGGCAGATAAAATTTTTAATACAATTTTGGGACGTAAGGAAAATATTGTTTTAATTGGAATGCCTGCCAGCGGAAAATCAACTGTGGGTAAGCAGATTTCAAGACTTTTAAATAGAGAACTTATTGATTCAGATGCAGAAATTGTAAAAAAAGAAGGTCGCGAGATTTCGGAAATTTTTGCCAAAGAAGGTGAAGCTTATTTTAGAAAAGTTGAATCTGAAGTTATAGCAGAACTTTCCTTGAAAAATGCTTGTGTTATTTCTACGGGCGGTGGAGCAATTCTAAATCCACAAAATGTTCATAATCTAAAGAAAAACGGAAGAATCTACTTTATAAATCGTCCTTTGCAAGAACTTTTGCCAACTGATGACAGGCCTACTGCCAATTCAGCAGAAAAAATTAAGGCTCTTTTTGAAACTCGTTTTCCACTTTATCAGGCTGCTGCAGATTCTACGGTTATTGGAGGAATTGGTCCTGAAAAAATAGCCCGTCAGATTATTGCAGATGCAGGTCTTGAGTCTGATATTGATAACGACCTTGCAATTTTTAAGCCAAGTAAAGCCCAGGGCCTTGTTTTGGCTCCTCCATCAAAAAGTTTGGCTCATCGTTCTTTAATTTGTGCTGCACTTGCTCAAGGCCAGTCTGTGGTTACAAATGTAGATTATTCTCAGGATATTCTTGCTACTTTGGACTGTATAAAGGCTCTCGGTGCAAAAGTTGAATGCCAGGGTGATAAAGTAACAATTTCTGGAATTGGCATTAAAGATGATAGGGGACAGACCCCTAAAGAAATTACGTTTAATTGTCGTGAAAGTGGTTCGACCCTCCGTTTTTTTATTCCTATGGGAATCCTTTTTGCCCAAAAATCTGAGTTTACAGGTTCTAAGGTTTTAATGACTCGTCCTCAATCAATTTACGAAGATTTGTGCAAAAAAGAAGCTATTAAATTTGAGCGTCAAGAAAACAAAATCCTTATAGATACAAATGGAAAAAAATTACATTCAGGAACATACGAGCTTGCTGGAAACATAAGCAGTCAGTTTATTACTGGACTTTTGTTTATTCTTCCACTGTTGCAGGGCGACAGTACAATAAAATTACTGCCTCCTGTAGAAAGCCGTCCTTATATCAACCTTACTTTACAGGCCATGTCAGATTTTGGAGTAAAAGCTGAATGGCTTGATCAGAATACTTTATCTATAAAAGGCGGTCAAAAATACCAGGCTCGTGAAATTGCAGTTGAAGGTGATTATTCCAATGCGGCCTTTTTAGAGGTTTTTAATACCCTGGGTGGTAAAGTTCAGGTTCAAGGTTTAAATGGCCAAAGCCTGCAGGGTGATAAAGTTTATAAACAAATGTTTGAGCAGCTTGTAGGAGGCTGTCCAACTTTGGATATATCGGATTGTCCAGATTTAGGTCCTGTTTTGTTCGTTGTTGCGGCTACTCATAATGGAGCTACTTTCAATGGAACAAAAAGGCTGGCAATAAAAGAAAGTGATCGAGGCAAAATAATGTGCGAAGAACTTGCCAAATTTGGTATTCAAAGTTCCCGTTCTGAAAATCAAATAGTGATAAAGGGCGGTAGACTTGAGGCTCCAAAAGGCAAATTAAAAGGTTGTAACGATCACCGAATTGTAATGGCCCTTTCAACTCTTTTGACTGTTACTGGCGGAAAAGTCGACGATGCTCATGCAGTTAAAAAAAGTTTCCCAGGCTATTTTGAGCTAATAAAAAAACTTGGCATTCAGGTAGAAAGAAATTAAAAAAAAGTTTTGTAAATTAGAGGAGATTTACCAAATGAATATGGAATTTGAGCGTAAGTTAGCAATTCCTGCAGAAGTAAAAGAGGAATTTCCAGTAACTGGAAAGGTTAGCAAGATTGTAGAAAAAAAACGTGCCGAACTTAAAGCAATTTTTGAAGGCCGTATGGATAAATTACTGTTGATTATTGGTCCATGTTCGGCTGATAACGAAGATGCTGTGCTTGATTATATGAATCGTCTTGCAAAGGTTCAGGAAAAGGTTGCAGATAAAATTTTTATGGTTCCTAGAATCTATACAAATAAACCTCGTACTACTGGTGACGGTTATAAAGGAATGCTACATCAGCCAGATCCTAATCAAAAGCCAGATCTTTATAAGGGGCTTATTGCATGTCGTCATATGCATATGCGTGCAATTGAAGAAACAGGATTTATATTTGCCGATGAAATGCTTTATCCCGATAATTATCAATATCTGGATGATTTGCTTGGATATGTTGCTGTAGGTGCCCGTTCGGTTGAAAATCAGGAACATCGTCTGGTTTCAAGTGGAATTGAAGTTCCTGTTGGAATGAAAAATCCTACATCAGGTGACTATGCCGTTATGATGAACGCAATTCATGCCGCTCAGCATAAACATACTTTTATCTACCGCGGATGGGAAGTTCATTCTGAAGGAAATCCAGATACCCATGCAATTCTTCGAGGTTCAACAAATAAGCACGGTAATAACCAGCAGAACTACCACTATGAAGATTTAATCCGTCTTTGTGATGCATATGATGAAAGAGATCTTAAGAATCCGGCTTGTATTATTGATACAAACCATTCCAACTCAAAGAAAAATCCATTCGAACAACCTCGTATTGTAATGGACGTTTTGAACTCTTGTGCACATAACGATCGTATTAAAAACATTGTTAAAGGCTTTATGATTGAAAGTTACATTGAAGATGGGGCACAGAAAATTGGTGAAGGCTGCTATGGTAAATCAATCACAGACCCTTGTTTAGGCTGGGAAAAATCAGAAAAATTAATATACGATATCGCAGATAAGTTGTAATAAAAAGTCCTAAATTTTTCTGCCAGAGGTTTTTATGGTCCGATGTGTTATTATTGGTGCTGCTGAAATTTCTAATTATTCTCGGATAAAATCCTACCTCCGTCCCGACGATTTTTATATTTGTTGTGATGGAGGTCTGGACCACGCAGAAAATTTGGGCATAAAACCTAATCTCATAATTGGTGATTTTGATTCCCACGAAAAACCTCAAACCAAAATTGAAACCATCCAGCTGCCATGCGAAAAAGATGATACCGATTCCTTCTGCGCTTGTAAGGAGGCAATTCGCCGAGGCTTCAATGATTTTTTGCTTTTGGGCGTTATAGGGCAGCGATTCGACCATTCATTGGTAAATATATCTTTACTTCTTTATCTGCAAAAGGAAGGAAAAAAGGCACTTCTTATAGATGATTATTCGGAAATGCAGCTGGTGGGGACAGACCCCGTTCAAATTCCTGATTCATTCTCCTATTTTTCCCTGCTTTGTGTGGCAGGAGATGTTTCTGGTGTAACAATAAAAAATGCCAAATATCCTATAGAAAATGCCGCTATCCAGACCTCTTATCAATATGCATGTAGCAATGAAGTTTTACCAGGAAAAACAGCTCTAGTAAACGTGGAAAAAGGCATTCTTCTATTGATAAAAATCTATTAGAAATCATACAAAGTACGCAAAAATAATATTATTGTGCCGATAATCAATTTATGAAAAAGAAGCAAACAAAAAAAATTAAATCTGGAAAATCATTAAAAATAATCTTTATTCTCATTATCCTTCTTGGCTTAATTATTGCGGGTATTTGCACAGGTCTTTCAATCAAAAAACGTATTGATGATAGAAGTGTTAGCATTGCTTTTTACGGTCTTTCAGAAGACTATGTAAACCTGCTTAAAGAAAACATCCCCCAGAAAGAAAAGATTAATATTAAATATGATCTTATAGCTCCAGGAGCGATGGACCTTTCAATTATTACAAAAAAATATGACATGCTTTTTACTTGGAAGGGCGAAGTAACAGATTCTCTTGCAGGAAGTGTTGAACATATACCAAATAAAATACTAGAAAACATTCCTACTGCAATGCGCAATAAAGACTGTATACCAATTCTTTTAGATCACTACGAATTCAATTATTACAAACCGGTAGCAGAAAAAGTTCAAATTGATCCTTCTAAATCTTATGATGAATTAAATTCCTTCCTTAACGCCGCAAAATCTTATGTTTTTTCTCCATTTTTTACTGATGGAGGGGAAGATAGAACTCTTTTGGCTTTTATAGGTGTTCTTGTAGAATCTCAGGGAGGCCTTGAGGCTTATAATAAGTTGATGGAGGGATTGAAAAAAGCTCAGTCACTTTCAGATGTAATAGATTTAGAATTGGCACAGCTACCAAACTATAATGAAAAACTAACACTTAGAAAAATTCTTGATACTTTAAAAAGTTGGCCTGACCAGGGATTTACACACCCACAGTGGTACCGTGCCAGCACAACAGATTTGAGTGCTTTTTCCCGTGAAAACCAAGTTGCACTTTTCTTTACAAGTCTTACTCAGCATAGAAATTTGAACTATCAGGTTGTAAAAAACTTTGAAACATTCAAAGCACCTTATATTACAGATAGAGTTGAGCACGGTCTTATGGCACCAGCAATTTCTTGTGTTTTAATTACAGATAATAGTAATGGAAAAGAAATCCTGGAAAATCTTCTTTCTTTGGAAGTACAAAATGTTCTTGCTATGAAAACCATGCTTGCTCCAGTTCACTACCGAGCTGAAGCTTATGATATCCAGTCTGATGATGTAAGATTTTGGGCTGCCTCATGTGCAGGAGGTCCAATTCCTGATCCATATCTTGCGGTTTATCAGAGACAGGGAGACCGTTTTGTTGAGATGGCAAAAGAAATAAGGGCCTACCTTAAGTAAGCCCTTTATAAAAAAAATTAATAAGTTTTTGCTATAAAATTACGTTTAACCTTCTGGGAGGTAGTCATTTCCAATGGCTCTTTCAGCAAGGTTATTTTTGTAATTTGCGAGTAGCTCTGGAAGTTTTTGTTGACCTTGGCTACATCCTTTTTAATTTCTTCCATTACTTCATCCTGAACAAACTGATTATTTCGTTCACATCCAAGTTTTTCGTAAAGGCTGTCACTTGGGTAAATGAGTGCTTCAATTAATTCGGAAGTCTTATCTTCATCAGTGTGATAGCCGCGAACTGTTACCTGCTGAACATCGTCAATCAATTGGAAGGAATCTTCAATTTCTTCCGGATAAACATTTTTACCACCATTTGTAACAATAAGGTTTTTAGCACGTCCGCAAAGCATTACATAAAGTTCTTTATCCATCCAGCCTAAATCGCCGGTTTTCAAATATCCATCTTCAGTAAACATTGCTTCGGTTTCTTTTGGCATTTGGTAGTAACCCTGCATTACCATTGGGCCCTTAACAACAATTTCGCCAACGGTCTGTAGACCTTTATTTGTAATGGTTTTTTCTCCATTTATAATTTTTATATCCTCGTAAGGAGCAAAGGAACGTCCAACACTTTCAATTTTAAAGTGCTCAAGAGGATTAAGAGTGATGATAGGAGAAGTTTCGGTTAAACCATAACCCTGAATAAAATCGATACCCATGGCATTGTACTGCTTGAAAACACTTGAAGCCAAAGGGCCACCACCGCAAATTGCAACTCTTAAAGAATAAATATTTGCCTGCTGTAAAACGGACTTAAAAAGGACCTTACCAATATTTTTTCCAGTCATTTTTTTTACAAAGAATGAAATGCCTCTCATGCAGGCAACGGCTCCAGAAACAAGAGCACCCTTAGATTTAATTCCATTTCTAATTCCAAAAAGCAACTTGTTGTAAAGTAAAGGAACCCCAAGCATGATAGAGATTTTACCTTCGCGCAATTCCCTCATCAGCTTAGAAACTGCAAGGCTTTTTCCAAATACAATTTCTGCTCCAGTTTCTACAGGAACAATAAAGGCTGCCTGCATTGTATAAGCATGGTGGATTGGTAAGAGTGCATAAAAAACATCTGTTGGATAAATAGTAAGATTTGTCTGGGCAATAAATCCGTCTGAAATAAGGTTTTTATGACTCAGCATTACACCTTTTGGTTTTCCTGTAGTACCAGAAGTAAACAAAATAGCTGCTGTATCATTTTCTTGAACAGGTTCATTTTCTTTTATGTCCTGATCGCATTTAAGATTGTAGACATAATTTTCACCTGCAGAAGGATTAAGTGATTTAATAGCCAGGTCAGGGAAATTCTTGGTGTAGAAAGGTGCTTTTTCATCATCACAGAAAACAATTTTTGGTTGGGCTGTATTTACAATGTTTACAACTTCATTTTCGTGCAGTCCATTATCAATTGGAACAATGATTCCACTTGCAAAAAATGTAGCGTGATATACTAATGCCCATTCTGGAGAGTTTTTTCCCATTACAGCAACTCTATCACCCTTTTTAATTCCAAATGAAAGAAGCCATTTTCCTAATTGTTCAGCCTTAGCTAAAACCTGGTTGTAAGTAAGAGTGTTTTTGGAATCTTCAGGTCCGTCAAAAACAGTAAAGAAGGGTCTGTCCCCATTACGTTTAGCTTGAATTTTAAGCATTTCTGGAAAGGTTGGCCAGTCGCCCTTAAAATCTGTTCCACGGAATTCTTCCAGATATGCCCAAGGAATTCGTTTTTCAAGTTTTGCCATAATTATTTTTTGCTCCTAAATTTTATATCTTTTTGTAATTTTAATGTTCATTTTTTTGAAGACTTATGTAGAATTATACAACCTAATCAAAAAAATGAAAAAAAAATAGAATGTTAACACAAAAAAATAACGAAAATATATGTATGCGATTTTCAACTTTAACAAATTTAACTAATCATCCGGCAAAAAAAGCCCTTGTACTTCTAATGATTATTTTTTCTGTTTCCTGTTTGAAACTTTGTGCAGATGATACAACTCCTGCACAGGCCCAGGTAGCCAGAGAAACCTTTGTAGCAGAAGCAAAAAAGTATGTGGGCTGTCCTTATGTTCTTGGTGCTGTAGGTCCAGATAAATTCGATTGTTCTGGTCTTATTTATTTTGTTGCCAGAGAATCAATTGGTAAACAGTTGCCAAGAACTTCTAGAGCTCTTTACAGCTATTGTAAAATTGTTCCAGATTCTAAAAAGGAAGTTGGAGATTTACTCTTTTTTAAGACAAATAATACAGCCCCAATTACCCATGTAGGAATTTATATTGGAAATAATCAATTTATTTCGGCAATCAGCGATGGACCGAATACTGGTGTAATTATTTCTTCACTTAATCAGCCTTATTGGAAACCTAAATATGTTGCTTGCGGACAGTTTATTAAATCTGGAAAATCAAAATATGCAGAAGAAGAGTTTGAAGAAGAAGTTGTAAAGGCGGACACAAGGTCTTCTAAACAAAGTAAAAAAACTACTGTTGCTTATAAGGGGTCATCTTTTTATAAGGCCGATGCCCAGGGGTTTGATGCATTTACAGTAGATTCTTCAGTTTTTTGTAACTGGTCTTTAATTTCTCCTAATGAGTTTATGTTTAAGTGGCGGGGTATAGATTTACACACCAATGTAAGATATTCCAAGTGGGTTTTAGAACCAGGTTTTGGATTATGTTTTAGATATAATCACGGCTTGGGAGTTTTTCAGTTACCACTTACCTTTACCGCAACAGTAAATGATTTTCTACGTTTCTATGCAGGTCCTGTATTTACTTTTGGCAGCCCACAAATGATAGGAACTGGAGAAGCAATTTCTGCATCAATTTTCCCAGGAATTATTGGTATATCATTTTCAACTCCATCATTCCCAATTGCAAAATCTAGAGTTCAGCTGGTACAGGATATAAGTTATACAGTTTTTAATCAGCCAGATAATGCGGCACTTCCATTTTTACAGTCAATTTCTGCTGGTCTTGTAATGTTTACCGGTTTTAGAGTAACTTTTTCTGCTGGATCATTTTTTAAGAAATAGGACTAGCAAATAAAATGATGAAGATGAAGAAGATTTTTTTTGTTTTTACAATTTTAATTTCAGCCTTATTAATGACTTCTTGCAGCCTGAATATAACTTTGCAGATGCTTAAAGATGGTGCACTTGCAATTTCTTTTGAAGGCGGTGCAGGCCAGGCATTTACTCAAATGCTTCTTTCTGCGGCTGGTATTTCAAGTGAACAAAATACAAATGCACTAAATCAATCACTTGATTTTAAAGAAATTGAGTATGAATTATCTAAAGCAGGTTTTACAAACATACAAAGTCAGGCCCAGGGAACTTCATCAGTTCGCATTTCTATGCATGATCAAAAAAGAACTTCTTACATTTTTACATCTGGAATTGTAAGTCAGGAAAAAGAGCAGCTAAAATTAAACCTAAGCCGTAAAGCCCTTGTTGATTTTTATAATTCCGCAGATCAGCAGACTTCAATGATTTTAGACCTTTTTTTGGCCCCTGTTTTTAATGATGAAGAAATGACGGAAACAGAATATATCCAAATGCTTGCAACTTTTTATGGGCAAGATGCCGCCAACGAAGTTAGAGACAGCTTTATCAATATCACTTTAAAAGATTTGGACGGAAAGGTTAGCAAACAAAAACTGCCTCTTACTTATCTTCTTTGTTTAAATAATTAGTCATTTTATTGCCACTTTAAGCAAATAATGTGGAGATTTATTCAACTTTTATATTCTCTTGTCAGTTATATTTTTTCTTATGAAAGATAACAATTCAATTTATATTAATCAGGTTGGATATTTACCAGGTGATTCAAAAATTGCTTATATTTCTTCTCAGGTTCGTCAGTCACAAGAGGGGACAGACCTCTTTGAACTATGTGACACAGCTACCGGCAAGACTCTTTATTCTGGAAAAATTCAGGGTAGCGGCAATGTTGATAAGGGAGCGGGTCAGGCCATCTACACAGCAGACTTTTCTGACTTCCAAACCAGCGGAAAATACTTTATAAAGTTTGGTCAGGAAAAAAGCTTCGATTTTCAAATATCTTCTGATGTTTACAGGGATCTGTATTTTTCTACATTGAATTATTTCAAACTTTCTCGTTGTGGCCAGGGACTTTGTCATACAACTCCTGCCGATGTCTACGGAACCGATCAAACAAAAAATGTTCAGGGGGGCTGGCACGACGCCGGTGACTATGGACGGTATGTTGTTGCAGGTGCCAAAACAATTATGGATCTGCTCCTTGCCTATAACTCTTCAAAAGATTCTTTTAAAGAGTTTGATATTTTGGCAGAAGTTCGTTTTGAACTTGAATGGATGCTTCAAATGCAAAGGGAAGATGGTGGAGTTTACCATAAAATTACCTGTTATCACTTTTGTGGTTTTGTAATGCCTGCTCAAGAAACTGAAAGGCAGGTGCTTTCTCCGGTTTCAACAGCCGCAACTGCAGATTTTGTAGGCGTTACAGCTTATTCTGCACAATACTTTGAGGGGACAGACCCCGAATTTGCCCGCAAGCTTATAGAAGCAGCAAAAAAATCTCAGGCTTACCTTGATAGCCACGAAGACGAATTCTTTATCAACCCTCCAGAAATTACTACAGGTGGTTATGGTGACCGCAATGTTTCCGATGAACGTTACTTTGCCCTTTGTTCACTTTGGGCTGCTTTAGGTGATGAAACATATCTTAATCGTGCATTAGTAATTAGAGCCCAGCAGAAGGATCGACCTCTTGATCCAAATTGTCCGTGGGATAGAGGCTGGGTTGAAAGTTTTGGCTGGGGAATGGTTGCAGGCTATGGTACAGAAATTCTTTTAGCTAATGCAGAAAAGATGAAGAATAGAGCACTTGTAAATTCCCTTTGTGCCGATGTTTTGACTCAGGCTATGGAAATTCTTGAAATTTCAAATAATTCTGCCTTTGGAACATGTCTTTTACATTTTGGATGGGGTAGTAACGGTGCGGTTTGTGACCAGGCCCATGTAATGATGATGGCATACTCTATCAGCAAAAAAGAAGAATTTAAGAAGGCTGCAAAAAAACAGATAGACTATATTCTTGGTTGTAATCCTTTAGATTTATGTTACATAACCTGTCAGGGTAGTCGTTATCCTGTAAATCCTCATCACAGGCCTTCCGGTGCAAGCGGTAAACTTATGCCTGGTATGCTTTCGGGCGGACCTTCTGAATGGCTACAGGATGAATGTGCCAAGGAAAATCTCCAGGGGCAGCCTCCACTAAAATGCTTTATAGATGCACAGCCAAGTTATTCTACAAACGAAGTTGCAATTTACTGGAATTCAGCCTTTGTTTATCTTTTGGCAAAAGTTTCCTTTTAAGTAATGTCTCTTACTTTTCTAAATGAATCCGATACTTTAATATAAAGATATTGGAGATGCAAAATGTTTGAGATTCAAAATGTTTCAAAGGCTTATAACAAAAATGGAATTAAGGCCGTAGATTCCTTTAATTTAACGGTTAATAATGGTGAAATTTTTGGTTTTCTTGGTCCAAATGGTGCGGGAAAAACTACAACAATAAAAATGCTTACTGGAATTTTACAGCCAGATGAAGGAACTGTTTTGCTGGATGGTATTTCTATGGCAGAACGTCCAATTGCTGCAAAACGAACTCTTGCCTTTGTTCCAGATAATCCAGAAACATTTTCACGCCTTAAGGCAATTGAATATCTGAATTTTATTTGTGATGTTTATAAAGTTTCTCTTGAAGAACGTAAACAGCGAATTGATAAATATTGTGAACGTTTTGGTTTAAAAGAAGTTTTAGTAAACAAAATTTCTTCTTTCAGCCATGGAATGAAGCAGAAGCTCTTCCTCATTGCCAGTTTAATAACAGAACCTCAAAACTGGATTTTGGATGAACCTATGGTTGGTCTGGATCCTGAAGCTGCCTTTATTGTTAAAGAGTTGATGAAGGAAAGAGCTGCCCAGGGGAAAACAGTTTTCTTTTCTACCCATGTAATGGAAGTTGCAGAAAAACTTTGCGATCGAATTGGAATTATTAAAAAAGGTAATCTGGTTTTTGTTGGTTCTATGGCCCAGCTTAAAGAAGAATATGGTTCTGGAAATCAGTCACTTGAAGATATTTTCCTCAAACTTATTGGAAGTGAAGTTCAGGAAGAAAATAAGGCAAATATTTAGGATGGTGAGCAATGATTTTCAAATTATTTAAGATATTTGCCTCCAATCTTTTTTCTTTTGGAAGCTTTATTGAAGGTTTTAAAAAAGGACCTAAAGGTGTTATTAAAAACCTGCTTATTACATTCCTCTTTTTATATATAATTGCAATTTTTGTTTTATTGTATGTTAGTTCAATGGCTTCAACATACAAGCTTTTATTCAAAATAGGCGAAACCTCTATAATGCCTTTAATTGCTATGATTACAGGCTTTCTTGTAATTCTATTTTTTGGTTTTACATCTGTAGCATCAAACTATTATGCAGGAAAGGGCGAAGACCAATTTTTAGCCATGCCTATCACCCCCACCCAATTCTTTGGTGCTAAATTTGCAGTTTCTTTTGTAACCGATGCAATTCTTGCAATCATGCTTTATTCAATTGCTTCTATTATTTATGGTTACCACGAAAGATTACTTGTAAATCCACTCTTCTGGATTGGAATGTTGGTTAGTGACCTGTCTTTTTCATTATTGGGAGTTGCATTAATCTACTTCTTTTTAATAATTCTTTTGTATTTTATTCCTTTCCTTAGAAAAAAAGGAATTTTAAATGGAATTGCATCTTTTTTTGTAATTGCTGTAGCTTTGGTTTACTCTCTTGGAAATTCTAAACTGTCTAGCGGTTTATTTGACAGTCAGGCTATGGAAGAAATGATAAGTCCTCTTGTTGGAATCTTCCAGGATTTAAATGATAAAGTACCTGTTCTTTCTTTTTTTGCCGGTGCTCTAAGAGGAAATATTTTAGCAATTCTTTCTTTGCTTGCAATTTCAGCTCTTATAATATTTGTATTCATTCCTTTAATGGCAAAACTCTACATCAAAACTCTTGACGGTTTTTCTAATGAAAAGTCTAAAAAACTTTCTGCATCAGATTCAAAAAAACTTTTGGCAAAGGACCTGCATACTCAATCTATTTTCAGGGCCCTTTACTGGCGTGATGTAAAAACTGTTTTGCGTGAACCTGCTTTCTTTGCAAATGGACCTCTTATGGTTTTCCTTATGCCTGTAATCTTAATCATTTCTTTTTCCTTTGGATTCATTTCTGCTTCAAAAGGTTCTCTAAGCGAATTTCAGCAGGAAATTTTAAATGGTATACAGGGATTTAATGAAGAAGGCTTAACAAAAGTTAAATATTTGATTTCTGTTGCTACTGCAGGCATTGCTGTTTTTACAGGTAACTGTTCGCAGATTGCTTCATCTTCCTTTTCAAGAGAAGGAAAGGCCTTGTATGACTTAAAAGCTATGCCAATTGATAATAATCTTATTGTTAAAGCTAAGTTCTGGCATGCTTTTACCTACATCATAATTGCAGATTTAGTAATGTCGCTTTTGCTTGTAGTAATAAATATTGTACTGGGTTGTCCATTTTTGGCTTCAGAAGTGATAAAGATACTTGTTTTAATGGCTCTGAATGTCGTTTCAGTTTCTATGCTGCTTATTTTTATAGATATGCTTCTTGATACGGCAAATCCAAAACTTTTGTGGGAAAATCCTACTGCAGCATTTAAACAGAATATGAATAGCATAATTGGTACTTTCCTTTCTATTGTTGTAGATGCTGTTGCAATTATTCTTGCAATTTTTGCTTTACCAAAAAATGATTTAGGACAAATAATTTTAGCTGTAATATTTGCAATTCTTTCAGCACCAATTGGGGCTAAGTATTTTAAGTATGCTGCAAAAAAAATCTCATTGATGTAATTTTGCAAAGTAATTAGCACTTTTGATTTATTTTTTATGATTTTGGAGATATTTTGAAAAAAAAAGTATTATTTTTGACACTTTTATCAATCTTTTTTTCAACTTTAAGTGCCGCTTCGGGGCCTTTATCTGGCGAAAAAAATCTCCGAATCGTAAAAACTCAATGGTTCGATATCATTTATCCAGAACGCTGTAATAAGTCTGCAGAACTGCTTTATCAAAATGCTGACCAAATATACTATGAAGTTACGGAACAATATGGTTTTACACCAAGTTTCAAAATGCCAGTTGTAATTTGTCCCGCAGTAGACAGTTTTAATGCCTTTTGGACTATTGCTCCTTATAATCACATTGTAATTTACGATACTTCTGTAATTGATACAGACGAATTAAAAGTTTCTTCAGAAAATCTGCTCGCTACTTTTAGACATGAATTAACACATGCTGTTACTTACAATATGAAGAATAAGTTCTGGACAGGTTTTTCTGCTATTTTTGGTGATGCAGCAGTTCCTGGACTTTTGCTGGTTAATACTGGAATGGCCGAAGGTGCTGCTGTTTCTAGTGAATCTGCTGGTGGCCAGGGTCGTTTGAATGACGAATATGCAAAACATTATGTAAAACAGGCCAAACTGGAAGGAGACTTTCCTTCTTTTTATGATGTACTTGGTGCTGCCGATAACACACCTTCAGGTGCTTCCTATTATTTTAATTCGGCTTTTCATCAGTGGTTGCAAGAAAAGTATGGACTGCCAGCCTATGCTCAATTTTGGTACCAGATTGTAAACCTTCGTCGTCTTACCTTAAACGGTTCTTTTAAGACTGCTTTTGGACTTCCTATAAAAAAAGCCTGGAAGCTTTTTATGGACGATTATCCGGTTCCTTCTATCCCTGGTAACCCTCTTGAAACTGGCAAGATTCAGGACTTTTTTAATCCCAATGAAAAAAAATACTCGATTTTAAATAAATCTGGTGCTCTTTATCAGTCTTTAACAAGCTGCAATTTGGGAGTGGCCTGGAAAGATTCTTTCAGTTCTAAAGTATTTTACGTGAACAAAGCTGATATTGGAAATCCAGACCTACAACCAAAGACCCTTTTTACTCAAAATGGACTTACAAAAATAGATTTTTCCCCGGACGGACGTTTTCTTGTTCTTTCTTATATGTCAAATGCATCTGTCACAACAAAATCAAGGGTGAAGATTTATGATATGCAAAACAAAACTTTTTACAGTGTAAAAGAAAGCGGCCTAAAATCACCTGCAATCATTATTTCAGAAAATGAATATTACCTTATTGCCGATAAATACGAAAATCACGAAAACCAGGTTTATCTTGCAAAGCTGGACTTGGATTCTAATCAAAAAATTAGGGGTCTGTCCCCATCTAAAATTATCTACCAGCAAACAGGAGTTTTGCTTTCAAATTATAAACATTTTGCTGATGGTCAGTTTGTCTGCATCAAAAAGCAGGGCATGTCTTACTTTCTCAGTGTTTTTGATTTGGACGGTAATCTTATTACAGAATATTCCATGCCAAAAGAAAGGATGGTTATTCGTTCAATTTCTGTAGATGATGGAAAGGTTTTCTTTAGTTGGGCTGCTCCAGGAACAATGCCACGACTAGGATGTTTCGACTTTTCTAGTGCTCAGATGGAATTGTCTGATAGAGATTTTTCGGGCGGTATTTATCAACCTATTTGTTTGGGTGACTCTTTTGTTTATTTGGGCATTTTTTTACGTCAAAATAGACTTTTAATACTAAAGGATGATGGTGATGGTGAACTTTTTGCTCAAAAATTTAATTTAAAACCTCAGCAAGGTCTTTTGCCAGAAGAAAGTTTTACCGCTCAAAAAAAGGCCCCTGCTGACCTTAAAACACAAAATATCGAGACTGAAAATAAAGCTTCTGTCCTTACCGATTCAAAGGCTTTCAAACCATTTTCATATTGGAAAAAGGGAATTTTTGTTCCTTTAAGTATGTATACAACATCTTACTTCGGAAAAAATGCTACCTATGTTTCAAATATTTCTGAATCACTTTTGGGACTAACTTATATAAGTGCAAATCCATGGACAAACGGCCAAAATGATTTGTTTATGCTAACTTCTGGCTGGAACTATTTGACTCAAGCTTTGGGGCTGGAATTTAAAAGTCAGAAGGGGACAGACACCTCTTTATTATATGGAGAGACAGATTTTAAACTCGAATTTGATAAAGATGGTTTTAAACAGGTTTATGGACAATTGAAAAATTCCTTTACTTATCCTTTTGGAAAAATTTCTTATATTTCTTTTGCCAATAGTTTTACAGCTGCTTATGGTCGTCAAGATTCCAAATACCCTTATCTGCAAAGTTACAATCAATTCTATTTCTGGGATTCATCTTTATTTGGAATTGCCGCACCAAACAGTAATATAAATTACTACACCGTAAGCGATGTTTTAACTGCAAAATATACCAATATTCACAGAGTTGGAAGCAGTCGATTTGATAAGGCAGGTTTTTCTTTATCAGTTTCTGCAGGCTATAGAAAAGACGCTTCAATTGAAAAAACACCTATAACTTATGTTGATGGATTTAATGTAAACTCAAATCTAAAAATCCAACTACCTTGTTTAATTCCAATTAAGTGCCAAAAAAACTTTGTTTATAATCTTCCTACTCATATAGATTTTGATCTTTTCCCTACAAGTACAATTTTTGGCTACACAAATATACGAAACATAATTGGAACTATTATTTTGGATGTAAAAACCGAAAGTGTTCTGTTTGCCTTTGAAATTCAGAAGGCACTGCCATTTTTTACAGTTCTTTATTTAAATGACTTATATTTTTCTGGGGGCTATGCGGCATCTTTAGGACCTGGGAATTTAACAAAAAAAGGTTTTCAGGCAGCTTATTTGCCATACTATATAACTGGTATTTGCCAGGGAAAAGGTATTGTATATGATTCTGTTTATGCAAAACTAAATATGGAACTTACACCAAATATTGGCGTTCTTGCATCTTCAAATTTTAAGCTTAATCTTTTTGCTCTTATGAGTTTTGCAATAAGCGGAAATACAAAAAGTAGATTTGCCTGGACTCTTGGAAGTCAGGCTAATTTCTAAAACAAATCTTAATTATTTTACAATAATTTGACTCAACACCTGACCTATTGGTTCATGTATTACAAGATTTGCCATGGAATCTTGCGGTGTATACGATTTATTTAAAAGCACAAGGTTTTCTCCCCTAAAGTAGTTCACCAGGCCAGCAGCAGGGTAAACAGTAAGAGAAGTTCCTCCTATAATTAAAGTATCTGCTTGCGAAATAGTACGTACGGCACCTTCAATTATTTCTTGATTTAATCCTTCTTCGTAAAGTACAACATCGGGTTTTATAAGTCCTCCACATTTTGGACAGTGGGGCAATTTGTCAGGGGCATTTTCGCTTTCTATGATTATTTTTTCATCATAAAAAGTGTGACAATCTAAACAGTAGTTTCTAAGAGTGCTTCCGTGCAATTCATAAACATTTTTAGAACCTGCTTTTTGATGCAGACCATCAATATTTTGAGTTACAACTGCCAGTAGTTTACCAGCCTTTTCTAGTTCGGCAAGTTTGTAATGAGCAGGATTAGGTTCAATACCCTGGGGCAATAATTTGGCTCTGTAAAAGCGGTAAAATTCTTTTGTATTCTTATAAAAAAAGCTGGCACTAATTATTTCTTCAGGAGGATATTTCCATTCCTGATTGTAAAGTCCGTCTACGCTTCTAAAATCTGGAATTCCTGACTCTGTAGAGACTCCTGCACCGCCAAAAAACACAATTCTTTTGCTTTTATTTATAATATTCTGTAGTATAGAAATATCGGAAGAGTTCATATCATTCTCCTTTCAAGCTCATTTAACCCAACTATTTTATTTAACCCATTACTAATTTAATCCAATTAAAGTTTATATTTTTATCATAAATCATTTTCTTTTAATTAAATAGAGGAATTTGACCGATAATATTTATAAGGTAGAGTCTATTTGTTTGATTATAGGGGTTGCAAATGCAAAGATTCGTTAAAGTTTTAGTGGGAATACTTTTTCTATTATTACTTTCACTTCCAGTTTATTCTCACGGAAAAGGTGATATCGAAGATATTAAAGTCGAAAACCTTAACAGCTGGCAAGAAAATTTTGATCTAGATTCTCGAAAACCTGGTAAGTATAACATTATGATTACAGCCAGGGATCTTGGTGGTAATACATACGTTGAAGGGCCTCATAATCTTTTTCTTGATCCAAATTCAGATTTGCCAATTTGTGGTATTACAAACCCATACCCGGGAATGCGAGTTGTAGGAAACTTGAACATTGTTGGTACATGTGTAGATGATGATGGAGTTTCAAAGGTTGAACTTGTTCTTGATGAAGGAACCGAAATTGAACAACGAGTAGTTGCTAAAGGTACAGAGTTCTGGTCTTATTATCTTGATACTACAAATTTAAAAGAAGGCGATCATACAATCAAAGTAATTGGTTATGATATTAACGATGTTCCTGTAGTTGGAAAGCCAGTTACATTAACATGGCAGTTGGATCGTAAGCAGCCAGTTTCAGAAGTTCTGGACAAGAGCATGGGTCTTTTGGTTTCTGGAAATGTTAAATTTGATGGTGTAGTTTCTGATGGTAACGGAATTAAGGAACTTTTTTATTCTGTTGATAACGGAAAGACTTTTTTACCTATAAAAATTAAATCTAACAAAACTCAAGATGCATGTACTTTCTCTATCAATGTAGATACTAAAAAGTTTTCTGATGGTCCTGCCGTTCTTTGGTTTAAGGCTGTAGATAAGGCAACATCTGTAGGTATGTATTCCTTCCTTTATTATATAGATAATACTAAACCAGATGTTCAGGTCGTATACCCAACTGCTGAACAGGTAATGAACGGAAAATTTACTGTAGCAGGATTTGCAAAAGATAAAGTAGGAATTACAGAACTTTCATGGACATTTGGAAAACAGACGGGAAGTTTTGAGCTTATTCCAGGAAACCCTTATTGGGCAGTAACATTAGATACTCTCAAAACTAGTGAAAAATCTCAGAAGTTTACAATTCATGCCGTTGACCGTGCTGCTAATATTGTTGATGTTTCAACTACAATTAACCTGAATCAGGAACTGGATAAACCTATAGTTACAACTAGTGAACCTATCGAAGGTCAAATCTATGTTGATACAGATCGTCTTTATGTTCGTGGTCTTGCAACAGATGATGATGGAGTAAAAGCTGTAAAAGTTAGGCTTGATAATCAGGAAGCAATTGTTCAGGAAACTAAGGGTGTTTATTATTTTGATTTATGTGGAGCAGATGAACTTTCTGCCGGACCTCATAAAGTTACCATTTCCGCAATTGATGTAAACGATGTTGAAGGAATCTCTTATGTTACAAATATTGTTTCTAAGGGAATTGCACCAACTTTTACTAATCCAAAACTTTCAACTGGTAAAGAAGTAATTGACTTTACAAATGGACTTACAATTCATCCGGAAAGTGGTTCATCAATTTCGGTTACTGCAAATTCTGGAGTAGGTCTTACAAGTATACATACAGAGCTTAGATGGGGTAGCGAAGGCCTTGTAGAAAATGATGTAGAACTAAAAGCTCAAACATCTCATACAATTACACTTCCTATTGGCCCAGATTCACCAAAAGGTGTAATGAAATTTACTGTTAGAGCAAAAGATGCAATAGAGCGTGAATCAGAATATAAAGCACTTTTCTATGTAACAAATACAGGTGTTGTAAAAGCAGAAGAACCTCTTGTAGTATTCGATGATTCTACAGTTGCAGAAGATGGTTCCATCATTTGTAACGGAGAATTTCCAGTTTCTGGTTACTTAATTGGAGCTACAGCCCAGTCTGCCGAAATTTATCCTGCAACACAATTTGCTAAGGCAGAACTTGTAGGAAATCAAATCAGACTTGTTCCAAAAATGGATGCCTATGGTTCTTCTGAAGAAGTAAAAGTTCGTGTAAGAACAACAAAAGGTAAAATTGTTGAATCCAGACCTATTATCTTTAAGAATGATTCAGCACTTCCTGAAATTGGTATAAATAATTATTCAGATATTGAAGCAATTAATTTAAATGAACTTGAAAATGGTATTGTAAAGATTGGTGGAAAAATTACCTGTGCTACAGGCCTTGGTCCAGTTAAATACAGACTTATGTCGGTAATTGCAGATATTCAAAAAGGTGTAATTGCCTCTGCAAAACCAGCTCCTGTAGAAGAAAATTATACAGACATTGAAGTAGCTAAAGACGGAACATATAGTTTTGAAATTGACAGTAGTCTTTTTGATAATGGAATGTACATTGTTGAAATTGTTGCTGAAAGTAAGGGCGGAAATATATCTTGTCGTGGATTAGCACTTTCTAAAATTCCTGCTTTGGAAGAACTTGAAACAGGAAAAATGCCAGTTGCAAAACCTCCTCTAATTACCTGGCTGGATGGTGGCTTCGATGTATATGCCCTTGCTCTTTATCAGGGAGTTTTGGATAGAACATATGCATCTTTCTCTCGTGAAGAAATGATAGAAGGAAATAATCCTCTCCAAATGGATGTTACAACAGAAGATGGAAAGATTATTTCTGGTAAATATACTGCAATTAAACTTCCAAGCCTTTCTGCCCATATTGCTCTGGTAAATGATCAGGAATACATGAGTGGAATGCCTGTTGTATTAGATTATGCATCAAAAACTGGTGGAAGTATTTATGTTTATATTGATACAGGTGCTCCAGTTTCATCTGTAACTTATGAATTCAGTGGTGCAGAAGTAATTGGTGGTGATATTGTACAAAGAGGAAGTGCAAAACTTGCAAAACCAGGGGAAGAAAATCCTCTTCGTTGGGTTGCAGAACTTCCTCTTAGCAATCTTCCTTCTCGTGTAAATAATCTTACAGTTTCAATCAGGGCAGGTGCTCTTGAAACAACAATTAAAGGTTCAATTTCTGTAATTCGTAATGTAGAGCCAGAAATGGTTGATGATGCCGAAAAAGTTTACTCCATCCCAGATTCTGCTACAGCTTATGATGCAGATAACAATAATTATATACTTACAAATGGTTCTAAATTCTATTATTACGCAAATGTAAACGGACCAATTTCTGCAGAGTTTGTTTCAGGCGGTAGTGGCTTAAATCTTGAAGTAGTTGATAATCTTGTAGTTCTAACTGCCGAAAAGGACGGAATTTACAAAAACGTAGTAGTAAAGATTAAGGACCGTATGAACGACAGCTACAATTCAGAAAGTTTGAACTTTGTAGCAAGTAATGCAGGCCCAGAATTAGTACTTCAGACACCACAATTATTCCAGTGGGTCGGAAATACAATCAGACTTTCTGGTACCGCAGCCCATCAGTTGGGTGTAAAGAGTGTAGAATATTCTCTTGATGGTGGAGAAACTTGGGAAAGCTTCCCAATGCCATCTGGAAAGAATGCAAATAATTTAGGTGTTACTTTCAGCAAAGATATCAACATCAGCGAAAAAGAAGAAGGCCTTATTAAGGTAAATATTCGTGCAACTTCAATTTCGGGGCATGTAACAAATGTCGTTACTTCGGCTTATAAAGATATTACACCTCCAGAAGTAAAAGTTGTTGAACCTCTGGATATTGATGTTGTAAACGGCGAAACCTTAATCGTATTTGAAGCAAAAGATAATGGATTCCTTGCTAGTGGAAAGTATATAGCTCCACCAGTAAAGGGTAAGGCAAGAAATGAAGTTGAACTTACTCTGGATCCACTTCCTTCTATGATTGTTGGTGTTCCAGATTCTCCAATTGACGATGCAATGTCATTTGTATTTACCGATGATGCAGGAAACTCAAAAACAGTAGAAGCATGGGCATTTAGCATTGATAATGAATCTGATTTACCAAGAGCCGAAATTCATGTGCCAGAAGATATGCAGGTAATTACCCGTGACTTTACAATTTCTGGTGTTATTTATGATGATGATGGAGAATCCTCTGTCTATTATAAAATCGATAATGGTAGTTATAAGCAGGTTTCTACAAAAGAAGTATTCGGAACAGTTAATCCTGAAGCTGAATATGTTTTGAATACAAGTTTCTCAATTGATGTTCCGCTAGAACAAATGACCGATAACGAACATACAGTTACTGTTTATGCAGTAGATGTTAATGGCGTAAAAGGTCCAGAAGTTTCAAGGACATATAGAATTTCTCTTGAAGAGCCAAAGGGTGCTGTAGAACTTCCTACAATCGACACTTCCGTTCGCGAAATAATAACAATTTCAGGTTGGTCTAGCGATAAGAATGGAATTGAGAAGGTAGAAGTTTCTCTGGATAACGGAAACACCTATAACGATGCTGTTGGAACAGAAAAATGGACATATACAGTTGATACTCGTGCAATTCCAGGTGGAACTCAAGTTGTATTCCTTAGAGTTACAGATAAGTATGGAATTACAGGACTTTATTCAAGCTTAATCAATATTGATAACAATGCACCAGAATTGAATCTTGAATTACCATTAGACGATTCTTCAACAACAGGACACATTTTCTTCTCTGGTCATGTTTTTGATAACGTAGAAGTTACAGACTTGTATGTAACAATCCGCAATCTTGAAAAATCAAGTAATCCAATAGTTCGAAAGATGAAGATTGACCGTATTATTGGCGAAACAATGGATGTAAGAGATTTACCAGACGGATTCTATAACGTTGAACTTACAGGTAAAGATAAAGCTGGAAACATTACAAATGTAAGCCGTAATATTCATTTGGAAAAGAATAAGGCTCCAGCAAGCGTAGATATTCTCTATCCTCTTAATGGTGAACATAAACAGGGAGTATTTACTATTTATGGTCAGTCAGAAGCAGAAGGAACAATACAGTCCCTAAAACTTTATGTTGATCAAAAATTCTGTCAAGAAACAACAATTACCGACTGTGGCTTCTTTAAGTTTGATATGAACCCAGAAAATATAACCGAAGGTACTCATACTTACCATGTAGATACAATTCTTACAAATGGTACTAAGGTTTCTTCTAGGGAGCAGACAATTACTTATACTTCAACTGGTCCATGGATCACAATTGATAATTTTACTTATGGTGATTTTGCAACAGGCAGACCTTACATTCGTGGACAGGCCGGTTACTCAATTAGTGAAGATGATTTACTTTTGTCAAAAACAAAAGAAGCAACTCCTGAGTTTAAGGCCCAAATTGCTGCTAAAAAAGTTGCAAAAGTAGAAATTTCTTTTGATAACGGAAAAACCTTTAGTTTACTTTCTACTAATGAAAAGTGGATGTACCGCATTGAAAACAAGGATATGCCAGAGGGATATCACTTCTTCCTTATCCGTGCAACAATGAAAAATGGTGAAACTGCAATCACAAGAACAATTATCCAAATTGATAATACAAATCCTATGATTCGCTTGATTTCACCTTCAATTGGTGGTCGTTATAACCAAAAACTCGATGTTTCTGGACTTTCAAATGATGATGTAAGACTGGAAGACGTAGTAGTAACTCTTAGAAAGGGTGATAAAGCTTCTTATGAAGTTCCATCATTTATCCAGGGCTTGTATGTAGACTTCCGTTTGTGGGGAGCAAGTTTGTTCTCGGTAGGTGCCGGACTTACATTCTTTGATGATGTAGTAAAAGTTCAGCTTTCTTATGGACAGTTTACACAATCCCAGAGAGATGCCGTTTCAAATATGCTTAAAGTGGAACTGTCCAATATGCGTTATGGTGGAGACATCATTAGTTTGAAGATTCTTGCAAACGTAGCAGAAATTCCATTCAGTTATTTCTTTGGACATGACTGGGATTGGTTATTTGCAAGTGCTGCAGTTGGAGCCGATTTCTCTTACTTTACAGAAACAAATTCTGGAAGACCACAAATTCTTTCAGCAATTCTTGGACAATTAGAGTTCCCTAAGGTAAAATTACAGAATGTAAAAGCCTTTAGTACATTCTCAATGTACTTAGAAGGAGCCCTTTGGTTTATTCCTACTGACGTTTCAAGTACTGCAGATATCAAGAACTTGATTCCTCAATTTGGAATTGGATTTAGAACAAATGTATTCTAACGTAGATAGTTTTAGAAGAGGTTAAAATGATCTTTAGAAAGATAAAAGTATATACAATATTAGTTTTACTCTTTTCTTTTGCACTTCCTGCTTTTGCGGTAGAAGAATATATTAGTGATATATATAAAAAAATAGATCAGATATTTATAATACAGTCGGAAGATCAGTTGAATACTCTTTTATCAGATAATAACGAAGACAGTAATTATTATTTGATAGAAAATTACACTGAAAAAAAGATCAGACGTCTTATTGTAAATAATGAATATGATTTTGCTATGACTGCCATTATCATTGTTATTGAAAATAACCTTGATAATGAACAGGCCGTAGAAATGTATTCTGTTATTGCCGATGCCTATAAAGTTCAGCAGGAACATGAGGCAGAACTTGAGTATCAGCGACAGCTTGAACTTGCCAGAATTGAAAAGGAAAAAGAAAAACAGCGAGTTAATGTCGAAAAGGAATATGTTGCGGCTAAGAATACAAATAGCGGAAAATCCGTTTATGTAACTGGAAAAGAAACAAAACTTACAAGCTATAGATGGAAAGTTGCTTTAGGTCTTGCAGATTTTGTTTATTTGCACGATAACTCTAGTAATATTAATAGTTTGCATTATGGTCCATCTTTAAGTTTTAATTATGAGTATATGCTTGAAAGTAAAACCATAATTGGAGCAGAACTTTTTGCAGGAGTTCAACCAATTGGAATGGCAGAAGAAAAATCTCTTGTGCCTTTAATTGGGGATATAGATGTAAAACTTAAACTTTCTCCATCTCTTATTCCTAATTTGTTTATTACAACTGGATTCGGTGTTGTTCTAAGTCAAAAAGATGCAAATCAGAAAAAGACAAATCTTATTGTAGGAACAATGTATACACCAATTGTTGGAATTAAGTACGAAAGAATTTCGTTGGGAAACGTAAAAGTTGATTTAGGTGCTGAATGGTATGCCGGTCATCTGTTTTATGATAATATAAATTTTGCTATGGGAGCTGAAGCAAATGCCCAGATTCCTTTCGCAGATTTGGATAAAGTTAGTCTTAATTTTAATATAGGACTTAGAGATAAAGTGCTTGTAAAAGCTTCTGGCCTGGAAAATCGTGCCAGTTTAATTCTTGCAATTGGAGCTGAAAATGTTATCAAATAAAATTAGAAAAATTACAGTTACACTCTTTTTACTCGCTATTACAGCCACAGCCTTTGCAGCTGCAAGTGATCTTGCTGTAAGGTTTTTGGACAAAGCAAATGAAGCATATGAAAATGGCAATGTAGAAGATGCCTATAAATATGTAAATCAGGCTTTAGCTGTAGCAAAAGATGAAGAATCACAGGCAAGTGTTCTTTTCTTTGCACAAACAGTTTACACAACTAAACTGCAGAAGATTCAGAATAATTATGATGAACTTGCTTTAATCGATGTTCAGATGAATTTGGAAAAATATCCAAATATTGAAAGTACAAAGATAAAGAAGCTGATCAAGCAGATTGAAGCTGAACAGGCAAACAAAGAAAAAGCGGCAGAAAAGGCAGAAACAGCTGCTCAGCGTAAAGTTGAACAGGAACGTTTCCAGGCCCAGCAGGAATCTATGGATGCCCAGGCCAAAGCTATGAAAGAACAGGCTCAGGCTATGAAGGAACAGACCGAAGCTACAAAACAGAGTCAGCAGGAATTTAAAGATGCTTTGGAAACAGGACTTAAAGACATGGGAAATGCTTTTGCAATATCAGCTAACGAAACAAAGCGTTCTACAAAAGTAATTGCTTTCTCTGTAATTGGAATTGCTTTAATCATTCTGGTAATTGTTTTCCTTATCATCTTTATTGTAAGAAAAGGCTTTAAACAGCAGCAGATTCAGCAGGAACAGTATGTTCAGGCTTTCAAACTGTTGGCTGCAAACCAGTCTCAGACAAACCGTATTATGCTTGGTGGAATAACTGATCTTTATGGTGGAAATCCACAGTTAAGACTTGCAGGAGAGTCTACCTGGGCTCCAGCTGCGGCTCTTCCAGATTTGACAATTTCTGAAGATGATGAAGAAGAACTTAAACAGCTTGCAGTTAAATGTGAAGAAATTGGCCAGCAGATTGATTATGCTACAGGTCGTAAAAATAACTCAAAGAACGTAAGTGAATTAGTTTACAAGCTTTCAATTCAGCTTGGTTTACCACAGGGAATGGCAATGCTCAACTTCTGTGCTGCAATGATTTACGATGCAGGCTTCCTTGGAATTGATCCAGATTTACTTTCTGCAACTTCTCTTACAAATGAAGAAAAGGAAGCTATGAAGGAACACGTAAACCTTGCAGAAAAGTATCTTGAATTCGTTCCTAAAAAGTACTGGAGTGTTTTTGAAGATGCCGCTATGAAACATCACGAAAATATTGATGGTTCAGGTTATCCAAACGGATTAAAAGGCGAGGAAATCCCTCAGGTTGCACGTCTTATTCGTGTTGCAGAATCTTATGTTTCACTTTCTAGTAAACGTTCTTACCGTGATGCAATGGATAAGGAATCGGCAGTTGCAACTTTACGTGAACAGAAAAATCTTTACGATGAAGTTGTTGTTGATGCTTTGGATAAGATTGTATAGTTCTTTATCATTACAGATAAAGCATTAAAAGCAATCTATAAACATTTCAAATTAATTTACCGATAAAGAGAGTATGAAAAAATTAATTTTTGTACTCTCTTTGTTTTTTTTAGGATTATTTGTTACAGCACAGGAAGTAAAACCACTTTATAAGCTTCCGTCAAAAAGTTCAGTTTTGGCCGAAAATATTGAAGCAGAAATAGATGTCTTTTTGGTTGGCTCAGATGAAGGGCTTTTTCGTGTAACTAACAGAAATACATCAATTCCTCTTTGGACCGGTGGTAGGGTAGACCAAATTTTGCAGGTCGAACTTCCAGATGCAAGTGGTAATATAAAACCAAGCTGGCTTATTCGAACTTCAAAAGGAATTTTCTATACTTGCGACTTAAAAAATTTCGAAGAGCGTGATGAAGGACTGACCTTCCTCACAATAAAAAAGTACAAAAATAATACAAAAACACTTACAAAACAAATACAAAATCTTAAGGATTTATGTGTAAATCCAATTAATCATAAAGAAATGGTAACAGCCACAAAGGATTATGTTTTCTATTCAAATGATGGAGGACTTACTTGGAAAAATCTTAAATCAATGAGTCTAAGAACTCCAGGCATTAAGGCAGTTGCTGTTGCTACAATTAAAGGCGAAAGCGTAGTATTTATGTCTCATCCAATTTTAGGACTTTCGTATACATATCCAAACAGAGATAAAATTATATGGAATGATATAGAAGAAGGCTTTGACACAATGCCATCAACAAATTCTAAAAGTGATGAAATTTCCGATATCATTCCAATTGTAAGAACAAGAGCAGATGGTTCTACTTTTACAGAAATTTATATTTCACAAACTTATATGCCAAGAATTTATAAGTTCAATTGGGAAGAGCAGAAGGGCGAGTTAATCTATTCAGGTTCTGAACCAACAGATGTAACAGACGGACTAACCCTTATAGATGATGTTTTACTTTATACCAAGCTAGAAGGTTTTGGTTCATTAGACCTTAATACCCTGCAAAGTCCAGGAAGTCCAAGCCAGGAACCAGAATGGCACAAGGCTTTTGCTTCAGTTCCTGGAATGGTAAATACAGCCTGGATTCCACGTTCCCGTTCAGGTTTTTCAAAAGGCGTTTCTTTATCAGAATTATGGATGCTTTATCCTGGAACTATAAATTCAGCTTATGCCGATATTGCAAATGGAAGAAAAGCAATTTATGCCTCGGCCTACCAGAGTCGTAATAAAGAAGGTCAGGATAAGTTCAAAAAGATAATTCTTGAGCGTAATATGAATGCGGTCGTAATCGATATGAAAGATGATTATGGATATCTCCGCTATCAGACAAAGGACCCTCTTGTTTTGGAAAAAGGTGTTGTCTCGCAGTATGCAATTCAAGATTTGGACGCTTTTATTGAAGACTACAAAAAAGACAATATATACATGATTGCTCGAATTGTTACTTTTAAGGACAAAATGCTGGCTCGTTATGGTGGTGCAAAATATGCCGTTTGGGATGCTAAGCTTAATCAGCCTTGGATGGGTACAAAAGGCCTGGAAGATGTTCTTGATGAGGAAGGAAATCCAACTGGAGAGCAGGCTATGGCCTATTATGATGAACACTGGGTAGATCCTTTTTCAGAAGAAGTTTGGGAATATAATATTACAATTGCCAAGGAATTAATTGCCCGTGGTTTTGACGAAATCCAGTTTGACTATATCCGTTTTCCAACTGATGGAAAAAATCTTAATAATGCAAGATACAGGTGGCAGGATAGGGGAATGGATAAAGAATCTGCCCTTATATCATTTTTATCTTATGCCCGCGAAAATATACAGGCACCAATTGGAATAGATATTTATGGTGCAAACGGATGGAACCGTTCTGGTACACGAACCGGCCAGGATGCGGAAATGCTTGCCGAATATGTAGATGTAATTGGACCAATGTTTTATCCAAGTCACTTTGAACAGACTTTCTTGAATTATGCACCGGTGGCAGACCGAACTTACAGAATTTATTATTATGGCTCATTCAGGAATACAGTTTTGTGTCGTAACAGGGCCTTGGTAAGACCATGGGTTCAATCATTCTATATGAATGTAAGTTACGATCGACTTTACTATGATTCAGACTATATCAGAAAGCAATTCTTTGGAGTACGCGATTCAATTGATCATGGTTATATGTGCTGGAATAATGCTGGAAATTATGATACAACTCCGGCAGATGTAACACACAATGATGTCTTCTCTGGTTCTGCAGCCGAAGCCAGTAACAAATTTAGAAAACCGGCAATAGGTACAATATTAAAGCCATCCTTTGTTGATTCAGATGTTTCTGTTTTGGACAGTATTTTGAATCCAACATATTTAGACGAAATTGATGCTACAAGAAAAAAACGATTTACACCATTTTTACAGGTATTGCCATGACACCTTCACAGTATGCACCAGAAGAACCAATTTCTTCTATTGCAACAGCCTTAGCACCAGCAGCCCTTGGAATAGTTAGGGTTTCTGGAAAAGGTTGTATTAAATTAGTAAGTAAAGTTTTTTCCAGACCAAAAGCACTTTTGGAAGCTCCTGGAAATACTTTGGTTTACGGTTGGATTGTAGACCAGGGACAGAAAATTGATGAAGTAATGCTTTCTGTTTACAGGGCTCCAAAATCTTTTACCGGCGAAGACATGGTAGAAATTTCTTGCCATGGTGGACCTGCCGTTGTAACTGCAATTCAAAATCTTATGCTTAAAAGCGGATTTAGACAGGCCAACCGTGGCGAATACACCTTCCGTGCCTACATCAATGGAAAAACCGATCTTACAAAGGCCGAGGCTGTAAAAGAAATTATTGATTCTCATACAGATACTTCCCGTTCACATGCAGCTGGCCGACTTGCCGGTTCACTTTTTGCCGAAATAGACTCAATCAAAAAGCTGATAATAGATACTCTTGCTTCAATTGAAGTAGAAATTGAGTATCCAGAAGATGAAGAAACAATTGCTGATACCTTCGACCGCAAAGACATTGAAATAGCAATAAAGAGGCTTCAGGCTTTGGTAGATTCCTGGCAGGGCGAAAAACTTTATCAGGATGGGGCAAGAGTTGTACTGGCAGGCCGAACAAATGCCGGAAAATCATCTTTGTTTAATGCCATTTTGAAAGAAGAGCGTGCAATTGTAAGTGATATAGAAGGAACTACCCGTGACTGGCTGGAAAGCTGGGCAAGTATAAACGGAATTCCTGTAAGACTTTTTGATACAGCAGGACTTCGCGAAACTTCTGACCAAATTGAGGCTCAGGGAGTAGAAATTAGCCGAAACCTGGTACACGATGCCGATGTAGTTTTATATCTGGTAGATTCCCAGCAAGGCTTGATAAAGGAAGATCGTGATTTTATTGAACATTGTATAGAGCCTCTTATTATTGTTGAAACAAAAATTGATAAAGATGGTGAAAACAGGAAAAACAGCGAAATTAAGGAAAGTTTTTCTGTATGCAAAATATCTTCTAAAACAGGAGAAGGCATTGCAGAACTCTTTAATCAGATAAGTGCAATTCTTACTGCTGGCCTTTCAAGTGAACGTCAGCAGGCAGGACTTGGTTCAGCCCGACAGAAGAAATCTGTAGCCGAAGCTTTGGAAAGTGTAAAACATGCCCTTGTAAGTGCAGACGATAATTACACTCTGGATGCAGTTGTACAAGACCTGGAAGATGCCATAGACAGCCTTGGAGAAGTAACCGGAGACGTAACACCAGATGATGTACTTGGTTCAATCTTTGCTAATTTCTGTGTTGGAAAATAAACAGACTTTATAGGTTAAAAAAATAATCACCGTGGATGAGGAAACTAATAAAAAGTCCACGGTGATTTTTTTGTCCGAGTTAATGTCATTTTACTTAATCTATCTTCCTATAAAGACTCCTTGTAAGCTAGAGTTTCAAAGGCTCGACTGCCTCAATCAGCTTACAGATTAAAATATAATAATAAAGTCCTGGATATTCTTTAAACAAATCTTAGAAAAGTCTTAGAAAACTCTAATCAAAAAACACTTTAGATTTGGCCTTTTTAACATTAATATATAAGCAGAAAATGAAAATAAAGCATTTGATTTTTTTAGTATTAGTGTTTTTCGCAAGCAGTTATTTTTATGCTCAGGAAGAAGCTGTTCCAAATCAGACAGATTCTGCCCGTTCATTTAAAAATTTTGGTGGTAGAAGACTGCCAGACGAAGATATGGAATGTAGACTAATAGCCTTGCGATTTTTTGAAGATGACTTGCACCCAGGTTTTGTAGTATTTGATTTTGCCTTTACAAAAGGAATAGATCCACTTACTGTTAAAAAAAATAAAATACAGATAAACGGAAAGTTTTATAACGGACATATAGCTTTCAAAAGAAATTCCAGAGCCTTTCGCTATATCATAAATATAAACGAATTGGGAAATATTAAACAAAACTTTACAGTAAGCCTCATAGGTATAAAGACATATGATGATGAAGAACTACCAAGAGTTGACCTTTATGACTTACAGGTAAATAACAGCTATAAGTATTCAGTGAGGGAAGGATTATGGAAAAAATACTAATTGTGGAAGATGATGAAACCGTTTTAAACTTTGAAAACCTCGAATTAAGCCACGAAGGTTATACAACTGTAACCGCAACAGATGGTCGTCAGGCCATGGAACTTTTTGAGAAAGAAAATCCAGATCTTGTGCTTTTAGATATAATGCTTCCGGAACTGAACGGAATAGAAGTTTTAAGAAGAATTAGAAAAACTTCTCAACTGCCAGTTATTTTGGTTACTGCAAAAGGTGAAACATATGATAAAGTAAACGGCCTGAATACCGGAGCAGATGACTATATCTCCAAGCCATTTGCAATAGAAGAACTGCTTGCCCGTATATCGGCAGTTTTAAGAAGAAGTAAGGCCTCTGCCCCTGTAAAACAGCAAACAAAAGTGCAAAACCGTGAGGTGGAATTAAATTTGCAGAGTATGACTGCAAGCGTTCAAAATCAGTCTATTTCTCTTTCAAAACTAGAATTTCTTCTATTAAAATTATTTATGGAAAATCAGAATAAGGTTTTGAGCCGTAGTCAAATTATAGATAATGTCTGGGGCAAAGACTATTTCATTGAAGAAAATACTGTAGATGTTTATGTAAATTATCTGCGTTCAAAAATAGACCAGCCAACAAAGACCGAATATATTAAAACAGTTCGGGGCGTAGGCTATATGATGGTGAATTAGCTTATGAAAAAATCTCTTGTAGTCAGACTTTCCCTTCGTTTTATGATAATTGTGGCCGCATCACTTTTAATGCTCTCCATCATATTTATACAATTATTAAGATTGTCACAAAAAAATAAAATGGAAAGAGATTTGTCTGGTGCCGCCAGTTTTTTAAGTGAACAGCTTGAGTTTGAAAAAGTAATTATTCCAGAGTTTTTGGACTTGCCATACTTTATCACTTTTGTTGTGTATCAAGAAGAAAATCAGGAAGTTTACGTTACAAATGATCCATTTTTGCCATGTCTTCCAGTTACCCAGGGTAAAGCAAAAAAATATTTCCAGCGTGATTATTTTACAGATGGAGATTTGAACATATTGTATTGTGCGGTGGAATGCCAGCTTTTTGGTAAAAAATACGTTGTAGAAACCGCTATGGATATTCAAAAGGAATTTTCTAACGGAATTGCAGGTCAAATTGCAAAGGTTGCCCTCATCATCTTTATCCCTATACTTATAATATCTTATTTGCTGTCTTTTTTAATTACAAAACAGACTATAAAACCGGTAGAAGAAATTACTCTTGCGGCTCAAAAAATGTCTTCCAGCAATTTGGAAAGCCTTTTGCCTGTTAGTAAGAATGATGATGAACTGGACCAGCTTGCTAAAACTTTTAACACCCTTTTTGAAAGTCTCAGAAAGGATTTTGATCGGGAACGAAGTTTTACTTCCGATGTTTCGCATGAACTTAAAACTCCAGTGGCAGGAATTCTTGGTCAGGCTAATCTTCTTAAGCGCTGGGGCAAGGACGACCCAAAACAATTGGAAAGTTCCCTCGAAATGATTATTACCGAAGCAAATGCAATGAATTCCATCATCACAAATCTTTTGCAGATGTCTAAAATTGAGCATGGAATTATAAAGCCTCAGAGCGAAGAATTTAATCTTTGGGCTTTGTTCAGCAGACTTAAAAATGAATTTGCCGCAATTAATCCCCAGCTGGAAATTTTCTTTGATGAAAACATAGATTTAAGCCTCAAAAGTGATTTAGAACTTCTTCATCAGGTTTTGACCGCCATGATTTCTAACAGTATTAAGTTTGGTGCTGGAAAAATTAATCTTTATGGAAAGGTTTGTGAAGATAAAAATGATGATAAGGGGGGACAGACCCCTAATACTCAAAAAATTTGCATTCAGGTGGAAGATGATGGTCCTGGTTTTTCTGAAGAGGCCCTGCCACATGTTTTTGAACGTTTTTACAGAGGGGACGCATCTCATTCCCGTTCTGCAGGTGGAGCTGGCTTAGGACTTTCAATTTCTTCAGTAATAATCCAAAGCCTTGGAGGTACAATTTCGGCCGCAAATTCTCCATCAACAAAAGGGGCTCTCCTAACAATTTTGCTTTAGTCCTTGTGAAAAAGCATTTATTTCTATAAAATCAGATAGTTAGAGTCTTTTTTAAAGACTGTTTTAGGGGATTCAGTTATGTGTGGAATTGTTGGTTATATTGGAAATAAAAATGCAGCGCCAATTTTAATTAAAGCGCTTAAAAAACTTGAATATCGTGGTTATGATAGTGCCGGTATTGCAGTTTATACTGGAGAAGAAATCTTAGTTCAAAAAGCTAAAGGAAAACTTAAAAATCTTGGCGAAAAAATTACAGGTCAGGTAATTCCTGAAAACTTAAAAGATGATGAATTTACAAAGTTTGAAATGTCTCTTTATGAAAAAACTGGAGATATTATCAAAGGAAACCTTGGAATTGGTCATACAAGATGGGCAACCCACGGTGAACCAAGCGATTTAAACAGTCATCCTCACACAAACATGGAAGGTTCTATTTCTATAGTTCATAACGGAATTATAGAAAACTATGCAGATTTGAAGGCAAAACTTCAGTCGGAAGGAATTGTTTTTAAGTCTCAGACAGATACAGAAGTTGTAGTTCACTTAATCGACAAATACTACAAAGAAGAAAAAGATATTTTTAAGGCAGTTTTGAAAGTTCTTCATGTAATTGAAGGTTCTTACGCTCTTGGAGTTATCTGCCGCGATTATCCAGACCGCATTATCTGCTGTCGAAAGGAAAGTCCTCTTGTAATTGGTCTTGGCAAGGGTGAAAACTTTATTGCATCAGATGTACCTGCAATTCTGGAACATACCCGCGAAGTTTACTACCTTGGTGAAAAAGAACTTGCCGTTTTGTATTCAGACCATGTTGATTTGTTCGACTTTGAAGGCAACAAAATAATCAAAGAACCTAGTCATATTGACTGGGATGAAAAAGCTGCCGAAAAGAACGGATACCCTCATTTTATGATTAAGGAAATTCATGAGCAGCCAAAAGGTCTTACAGATACAATGCGTCCAAGAATCATCCATGATGGCAGCGGAAAACCTACTGATGTTTATTTTGAAGAAAGCAGCATGGACGAAGCCTGGAAAAATGCAGACAGAGTTGTTATTACAGCTTGTGGAACTGCTTACCATGCAGGAGTTGTTGCAAAATACGCTTTTGAAAGAATTGCCCGCATGAAGGTTGATGTAGATGTTGCCTCTGAATTCCGCTATAGAAATCCTATTCTCGATAAAAAAGATATTTTCATTGTAGTAAGTCAGTCTGGAGAAACTGCCGATACCCTTTCTGCTTTAAGACTTGCAAAACAAAATGGATTAAAGGTTGTTGCAATTACAAACTGTGTAGGTTCAACTGTAAGCCGCGAAGCAGATGATGTAATTTACACACTTGCCGGACCAGAAATTGCCGTAGCTTCTACAAAGGCCTATACAACTCAGATTTTGTGTATGTATCTTCTTGCAATTAAGGCTGGAAAACTCAGAGGAACTTTGAGTGATGAAGAAGCAACAAAACTTCTGGCAGAACTCGAAACAATTCCTGCAAAGATTCAGGAAATCCTTGATGGAAAAGATATAATCCAGAAGTTTGCATCTCAGCAGTTTAATAAAGATAAGATTTTCTATATTGGACGTTTGTTCGATTCAGCAACCTCTTTGGAAGCAGCCTTGAAGTTGAAGGAAGTTTCATATATGCATTCCGAAGCCTTTGCAGCAGGAGAACTTAAACACGGTCCAATCGCTTTGATTGATACTCAGACACTGGTCGTTGCAATTGCTTCAGAACCAGACCTTTACGACAAAATTGGTTCAAACATGGTAGAAGTAAAAAGCCGTGGAGCAACCGTTCTTGTAATCACCCAGGACGAAAAAGCCTTCGAAGGCAAAACCGACCAGGTATTTAAGATTCCAGAATGTTCATCAACCCTTGCAAGCATTCTTACAGTAATTCCTGCTCAACTTCTGGCATATTACTGTGCAATTTTGAAAGGCTTCGATCCAGATAAACCAAAGAATCTTGCAAAGAGTGTTACTGTGGAGTAAGGGATAAAAACCGTTATTAATTGATTTTAATTTCTATATTTGATATATTAAATATATCGGGCCATTAGCTCAGTGGTTAGAGCAGAGGACTCATAATCCTTTGGTCCTTAGTTCAAGTCTAAGATGGCCCAAAAATGGAAGGATTTCTCTTTGATGAGAAGTCCTTTTTTTATAACTCGCAAGCCTAGCTTGCTCGTACGCGGTAACGGTGGAAAAGCCTAAAACAAAGCGGTGCTTTGTTTTTTAACGGCTTTCCAATTGTACGCGAGTTCAAATCTTAGATGGCCCAATAGTTTCGTAACGAAGTGAGAAACTATATGTATATCACTTCCTTCAGGCCAAACGAACGAAGTTCGTATGGCCCAAAGCCCATTTTGCGAAAGCAGAATGTTTTTTTTTTATATAAATTTTTTTGAGTTCCTTCTGAATGAACAGAATATTTAAACTACTTCCCACATTTGTCCCATATGTTTGAATCCACCATCAGGAAGGCAGGCGGAACAACCTGATTTTTTGTGACCTCCTGAACAACCAGAACAGCCTGTACAACTTGAACAGGCCCCCGAAGAACATCCATGTCCAGAAGCGGTAGTTAAAACTTTTCTAATCAATCCTGCATGTTCAAGAAACTCTATCTGACGCAGGATATCATCAACAGAAGTATTCAGCTCGGCAGCTAACATTTCTACCGAGCGTGAATGCCCGTCTTTTAATAAAGCAAGCAGTTGGTTCATAATTTTACCAGATTAAAACTCCGATATGGTAGGCAATACAGGAAAGTATCAGAGCGCCAAATGTATAATAGATGGCTATAAGACTGGTCCATTTTGCGGAGTGGGTTTCCTGATAAGTTGCAGCAAGTGCTACGATACAAGGCATATTGAATGTAATTGCAAAGATAAAGGCAAGTGCTTCTGGTTTAGCAACATTTGCTACAAGAAGTTCGTTGATATTTGCAACAGCTCCACCACCTACAACAGAACCTACTGTAATCATATTGTGATCTGTAAAGATTGTAGAAAGAACACCAATTGCACCTTCCTTACCCAAAGAAGAAACAATAAAGGCCATAAAAGTCTTCCATCCAAGTCCAAAGAATCTTGTTACAGGATCAATTGCCTGACCAACTTTGTACAAAATAGAATTGTCCATTGAACCTGTGCTTGTGTAAGTAAGCAGCCAGAAAACAAAGGCAACAAGTAAAACAACTTTTAAAACACGGAAGAAAGTGTCTTTTGTACGGCCAAGAACATAACGGAAAAGTGATCCCCACTTTGGTCTGTGATAAGGTGGAAGTTCCATAATCATACCATAACGGTCTTCTTTTTTAACTAAAGAACGTCCGAAAATTTTAGAAGTAACCCACATGTGAAGAATCATAACTGCAAGAATAGCTACAATTACTAAAGGAGCACCAGCACCAAACCAGACTGTTGAAAGCATAGGAACTACAGCCCAGGCAGCACCACAAGGAATTGCCCATGCAAGTGCGATTGTCAGAACCTTCTGTCCCCAGTTATCAATTACTCGGGCACCTGCTGCACCACCCATTGTACATCCAAAACTAACAAGGAATGGCATAACTGATTTTCCCTGAAGTCCAAGTTTAGCCATTGTATTATCAAATACATAAGAGATGCGGGCCATAACTCCAACTTCTTCAAGAAGACCAAACACCAGTGTTACACCAAATACGAATCCCAGCATCTTAAAAATAAAACTGAGGGAATTAAGAAGAACATCACAAATAAGAGCTATGATAAAGGCAGGACAGTTAATGCTTGCAAGTGCCGAACTGATAGGTTTAGCTATAGTTGTGAAGATTGAACCAAAAGCCATAAATGGTAGGGCTGGGATAAAGGAAGCAATAAGTCCTAAAAGAACTGTAAGAACTACTACAGGTTTACCCCAGATTCTGTGAGTAATCATGCGGTCAAATTTACCAAGTTTACGGGTAGATTTTTTAGACTGGAGACAGCCCTCCAAAATCTCATCAATCCACTTAAATTTTGCTTCTCCTGTAAGAAGAACTCCCTTTTCTACCGATGCCAGTTTTTCGAATTCAGAGGCTTTTGCACCATTTAATGAAGCTTTAATTTTAGCACAAACTGGTGCGTCTCCTTCTACGGCCTTGGCTGCAAGCCAGCTTGAAGAATAGCCTGGAATTATATCATCTGTTATCAGATTTTTTATTTCTTTATAGGCAGGAATTGTTTCATATTTAGCTTCAAGAGCAGAAGCATTCAAAACAGTTTTTTCTGAAAGGGCTTCTTCCAGTGCCTTGTAAAAATTGTCATAGTTCTTTTTATCCTGAGCAGAAAAGAGAACAACTGGAATACCAAGTTTTTTAGAAATGGCATCTGCATCAATTTTTTTACCTTGTTCAGCTGCAACATCACTCATATTTAAGATGAGGAATGTTGGAAGAGAAATACCTGCATAATCTGCAAGCATGTAAAGGCTACGCTGTAATTGAGAAGAGTCTGCAAGAATACAAACTACATCTGCCTTGCCGGAAGCAATGTAATCACGGGTGATTATTTCTTCATCTGAGTTTGCAGAAAGACTGTAAGTTCCAGGAAGGTCTGCTACAAGATATTTTTCCTGTTTATATTCGAAGTTTCCTTCTTTTTTTTCTACTGTTTTTCCAGGCCAGTTTCCAACGTGCTGTTTTAGACCTGTAAGAGCATTAAATAAAGTTGATTTTCCTGAGTTTGGCTGTCCAAGCAGCGCAATTACTTTTTCATTTTTTTCTGTCATTTTATTCCACCATAATCTTTTCGCATTCTTTGCCATTCAAAGCAATCATTGTGTCACGTGCAAATACAAGTAAAGGTCTGCGTTTTTCATTTTTGATAATTGTTACTTCACATCCGGGTGTAAGTCCTATGGAAGTAATTCTGCTTACAAAACGAGAGTCGCCGTCAATTGAGACAACTTTGCCGTTTTGATCCTTTTTTAATTCGGATAATTTCTTCATTCTCTTCCTCTGATTAATTATGTTAGTATTAACTAACTAGTATAAAGTTAATGATTTTGAGTCGCAAATCCCAAATAGTTATTTTTGCTCTATCTGACACTTTTTTTTTAGAGGATTAGAGATTTTTTAGGGATGAAAGTCTTTTGTATTCCAGTGGAGCCGCACCAAAATATTCTTTAAAAGCACTGCCAAATTTACTTTGATTTTTATAACCAACTTTTTCGGCAATCTGACCAATAGGGGTCTGTCCCCCCTTAATCAAACGTGCACTTTCCTCCATTCTAAATTGATGAAGGTACATGGAAATTGGCATTCCAAACAATTTTGAAAAATATTTTTTTAATGATGAGGGACTTATTCCGTATTGTCCAGCAAGTTCTTCCACCGTGTAATGTTTTGCCAGATTCGTAGTAATAATGGACTCGACCTGGGCAGCAATTGCTCTTTGTCCTTTAGAAAGATATCCAACATCTGCATTTTTTAATTCCGAACTTTCCTTTGTAATTAAGAAAAAAAGCTCCATAAGGTAAAAGCGTATATCTTCTATTGATATGTTTTGAGCTATAAGATGTTCAGAAAGATTTGTTGCCTTAATCTGCCAGCTTTCAGGTGGAATTGTAAGAAAACTCCCTTGTACAGAACGGCCTTCAAGACTTTGTAAAAACTTAATGGGATTGAATCCAATTGTCGAAAAAATTTCTTGACCTGCATCTTCTAGTTCATTGAAATCAAAAATAATCTCCAGGCCTTTATAACGACAACTTGGATAAAAATGCGAAGTTTTTGAAGCACTTGTGTCTATACTTAGAATTCCCCGGCGAACATAAACAAAGTTTCCATTAAAAAGAGAAACTTCGCATCCTCCATCGGTACAAAAATTAAAAGACATTCCGCGGAACTGATCATCATAATCAGTGGGAATTTCACGGCAGTAAACATCATTTGCCCAGCAGTAAACCCCTTTAAAAGGCAAGGACAGATAGATAAAACTTTTTCCATCAGTTGCACAGGGCATTTTTAATATTGAGCTATAAATATCGGTGGTAGTATTTTTCTTTTTAAGCCAGCTGATGATGTTCATTATCTTTATCTTTTTTATTTTTTTACTGTTTCAAACGAAAGTGGTGTATAGCCTGCATCCAGAACAATTTTTTCCAGAAACTTTTGCTCCATCTGATTTTTTGCCAGGATTCGGGCTTCTTTTTTTTCAAGATTTACAGTGGCCCAAAGTCCTTCCACCGCGTTGAGGGCATTTTCAACAAAGCGAACACAATTTGAGCAGTGCATACCATCAATCTTCATTATGTATTCATAAGGGTAATGACTTTTGTTTTTATCATTAATTTTTATTTTTTTAGGAGCAGAGTCCCGTTCGCCACAACAAGCAGATCCGTGTTTTACGCGGTGGATGATACTTTTTACAGCTAAGGCAATAATTACAAGTAAAATTAAACAGATTATCAGTGTCGACATTTTTTCTCCCGTTAAGTAATGTTTCAACTTACGGATTAATTATAATCAAAAAGTATTGATGTGCCTATTAGTTGAGGCTAACAAAATTTACAAAAACCCTTTTCCCCCCGCATTCACAAAGCTCCATTTTTTCTTTAGAATGAAAATACTTTTTATACTTACAGTTTTTCCTGTAAAAATTTGGAGGATACTTATGAAGAAAAATTTTGGAAAGCAAACATATTTATATCCAATGCCTGTTTTAATCATCGCTACTTATGATGAAGATGGTAACGCTGATGCAATGAATGCGGCTTGGGGGGGAATTCATGATACTAATCAGATTGGAATTTGTATCAGTCCTGAACATAAAACTGCAAAAAATCTTTTAAAGAAAAAGGCCTTTACTGTAAGTATGGCAGATGCAAAACATGTAGCAGAATGTGATTATCTTGGAATTGCTTCTGGAAATAAAGTTTCGAATAAGCTTGAAAAAGTTGGTTTTACAACAAGTAAGAGTGAATTTGTAGATGCACCTGTTATTGATCAGCTTCCAATGACTTTGGAATGCGAGCTTGTTAGTTATGATACATCTACTGGCTGCATGGTTGGAAATATCATCAATGTTCAGGCTGATGAAGAAGTTCTTACCGACGGTAAAATTGATGTTACAAAGCTTCAGGCTATCACCTATGATTCGGTTAATCATAAATATGTACAGTTGGGTTCAATTGTGGGAAATGCCTTTAGTGATGGCAAAAAGTTTATGTAAGGAGCATCCTGGATGGTTGAAGTTAAAAATTTAGAAGTATTTGGTCTTGATCGTGCTTTAAATGCAAAGGGAAATTCTTTTAATGTTGGAGAAATTGATACAACTCTTCCTTTTGATAAAACTGATAATAATAAACAGTGGCAGGTTGCAAAAAGTCTGGGAGGAAATATGTTCCCTCACCAGTCGCACGATGCTTTTATAAAAGGCATTCTGGTAATTTTTGATATCAAGGGAAACGGTGTTTTTATGCCGGAATTCCAGCGTTATCATTTTGCGGATATTGTGATGTCTCAGTCTACCATGCACAGTATGGATAAATTTATGACTTCAGATTATGACCCTTTTACAAAGTATGTTTCTGAAAATACAAAAAAAGAAGCTCGTGCAAATTATGAACGTTATGTAGAAGCAAAAAAAACTGGTGATAAACAGAAAATTTACGAAGCTTTTGAAATTATGGTTCACAACTTACCACGTGGGCTTGAACTTTGGGCAACTGTAACTACAAATTATCTTCAGCTCAAAACAATTGTCATTCAGCGTTTTCATCATAAAAATATTGAAGACTGGCGTGCCTTTGTTGAAGCCTGCTACAAACTCCCATATTTTAGAGAGCTTTGTGGCTTTACTGCTTCCGAGTGGGACTTAGAAAACTGGTAGTGATGAAAAAAATACATCCATGTATTTTGTAGGAGAACATATGTTTAGACTTATTTCCTGGAATATTGATTCGTTGAATGCGGCACTTACATCTACCTCTGCTAGAGCTGTTTTGTCGCAGGATGTACTTAAAACAATCCGCAGTCTTGAGCCTGATGCAATTGCAATTCAGGAAACAAAACTTCCTGCCGAAGGTCCTTCTGCCAGACATGAAGAACTTCTTGCACAGTATTTTCCAGGATACAAATGGGTCTGGGTTTCTTCCGTTCCTCCTGCCAGAAAAGGTTATGCCGGTACAATGATGCTTTATAAGGAAGGTCTTTCTCCTGTAAAGTCGGTTCCTAAAATTTCGGCTCCAGACACAATGGATGATGAAGGACGTCTTCTTACCCTGGAATTCGAAAAATTCTATTTTGTTAATGTGTATACTCCAAACGCTGGTGATGAACTCAAGCGCCTTTCTGACCGCCAGAAGTGGGACATCTTATATGCAGAATATTTATCATCCCTTGATAAGGCTAAACCGGTTATTGCCTGTGGTGATTTTAATGTTGCTCACAAGGAAATAGACCTGGCCAATCCTGCAAGTAATCATTTTTCTGCTGGTTTTACAGATGAAGAAAGAGATGGATTTACAAATCTCCTGTCAAAAGGTTTTGTTGATACTTTCAGATTAATTCACGGAGATATAAAAGACGTTTATTCCTGGTGGGGACAGAGAATCAAAACCAGCAAGATAAACAATTCAGGCTGGCGTATTGATTATTTCTTAGTGAGCGACAGAATTAAAGAGCTGGTGAAAAAATCAGAGATGATAGATTCAGGTCCACGCCAGGATCATACACCAATTTTGCTGGAAATAGACCTTTAATTATTCAAGAAATTTATCTTTTATGGCTTTAGTTTCTTCTTCTGAAAACTGGAGACGTGCCTTGAAAAATGCGTCCAGAGAACCATATTCTTTTTCCAGAGATTTCAAAGCATATTCAATATATTCCTGTTTTGCGATGTAGTAATGCATCATCTTTTTTGCAATCTTATGATTATGTTTTGAAATTAAAACTCCAAGATAAATAAACTTTGCCTTTTGCTGAGTTACTCTGTTTGTCATAAGGTAATCTTCAATGATAGCTTTACGGTCGACCCCAAGAAATGAAAGCAGGAGGGCTGCTATAAGTCCAGTTCTATCCTTACCGGCAGAGCAGTGGAAAATAACAGAATAATTTTTTTCGTCAAGAGTTAGAATAAATTTCAGAATATTTACAACACGATCTTGGGCATCACCTTTGACCATGTTTATATAAAGTTCTTCCATTTCAGGCATAAGTGATAGTGAAAGAAGACTATGAATCTTTTTTTCGTGACTAATTCCAACAACAGCTTCAGATAAAATAGGAAGATGATGATAAGTGACACCAGTTGGAATTTTTGAAGGTCTTTCCTGAGTTTCTTTACTTGTACGTAAATCCACAATTGTATGGATTTTGTACATATTCTTCAAAAGATCAAGAACAACTGGAGAAAGTTTGCGGAGGGTAGTTCCTCGAATAAGCATGTAAGGCTTTATTTTACGGCCGTCAGAACATACAATTCCACCTAAGTCTCTGAAATTACGTTTGCTTGCAAGTTTTGGAATTTTCATTCTTAGATTATACTACGGAAATCGGGTTATTTAAACTGTTTATGGGAGAGAGAAGGGTGATTGTTTATAATGAGATTTTTATACTACCTGAGAAATAAATGGATTTTATTCATAGGTAGTATATAGTGGTTTGCGTTTTGCAGACCACATAAACCGGTTTTCTCCATTAAACATCTAATTTCATGAACTAATTCCAAAAAAAGAAATATTTTTCAACTCAGGAAAATTCTCTAAACCTTTTATTGATTTGACTTTTGGGAATTCTTTGAAAAATAATTCTACATCTGTAATACCCTTTCTAAGATATACAGAATAATTTTTTTTATTTGTCTTTATTGTAATTTTTTCTTTTTGATTATCATTTGTTATTTTTTTTAGTGGTTCCCATACATAGAAAACCTGCTTTTCCTCTGGTTTATCCAGGTAAACTTTACAGGCTGTACCGCAATCTTTATTTGTATTGATGTAGATAACAGCATCGTCTTGTACACTATTATATGAATCTATTCCAAGACAAATATTTTCATCATCAATTTTATAGAAATAATAATCAAAAAAAGTCCCACCTTTGGATGAAGCAACTACTAATACAGAATTATATTTTGTCTCTCCAAATAAATTAGTTTCTATTACTTCTTGAATCCGATCTTTTTTATTTATCTTGAAGGATTGATAATTTTCAGAAAATTCAACTACATCATTTTGTTGATTCTTTTGGGAAGGCTCTGCATAAACTAAAGTCCCACACAGTAATACACATGATATAATAAATTTTTTATTTAACATTTCCCCAGTCCATACCGTTCATTGTAAGAATATTTCCTTTATCATCAAATGTTAGTTCGCGGAATTTTACGTTTCTTTTTTGGTTTACACCATTGGAACGTTCGCAGTCGTGGTAGAAGAGGTACCATTTTCCCTGATATTCAAGAATAGAGTGGTGAGTTGTCCATCCTAAAACTGGAGTAAGGATTTTTCCACCATAAGTGTATGGACCATAAACATTTTTAGAAGTTGCGTAACAGAGGAAGTGAGTTGTTCCTGTTGAATATGTAAAGTAGTATGTGTCACCTTTTTTGAAGAGCCATGGATCTTCAAAGTAACGGCGGTCTTCATCACCACCTGTAAGAGGTTTTCCGTTTTCATCAAGAATAACTAAGTCGCGAACTTCTTCTGCCAGCTCTTTCATATTGTCTTTCATTAAAGCAATTTTAGGAGTACAAGCAGGTTCCTGTCCCTGTGGTTCCTTATTATCAGCAGACCATTTGTTATTTCTGTACTGATCAAGCTGACCACCCCAAATACCACCAAAAGTAAGATAGTATTTACCATCTGTATCTGGGAACATACAAGGGTCAATTGAATATGAGCCTTTAATGTAATCATCTTCTGGCTTAAAAGGTCCTTCTGGTTTGTCGCCAACTGCAATACCAATACGGAAGAAACCTTCTTTATCGCGAGCAGGGAAAACAAAGTAATATTTTCCATCTTTTTCAACACAGTCTGGAGCCCAAAGCTGTTTGCTTGCCCATTTAACATCTTTAAGTGTAAAAGCACATCCGCAATCTCTAGGATATGTTTCTACATCTTTCATTTCGTAAACGTGGTAATCTTTCATGTCATACTGATCACCATTGTCATTATTTTCAACATCAGCATCTTCGTCATGAGAAGGATAGATATAGATTTTTCCGTTAAAAACATGTGCAGAAGGGTCTGCGGTATAAAGGTCATTTACTAAAGGTCTTTTCTGAATACTCATTTGTAATAAACTCCTGTAGATTTAATTAATGTATTTTCCTTCAGGAGGACAGAATAAGCAATCAGTTATATTACCTAAACGATGAATTTATTTTACAGCTCCCGGACATTCCAATTCGGCATTTCGAGCGGCTGCCCAGGTTCCTTTTTTTAGGGCGGCTTCAAAATTGCCAGAGTTTAAGTATTCATACATAAAACCGGCATTAAAAGAGTCCCCACAGGCTGTTGTGTTTACGGCATGAACTTTTTCTGTTGGAACTTCTACAAACATTCCGTCTTTAGCGGCATAAGTGGGGTCTGTCCCCCTGGTAACTACAATTATATTGTGCAGTTCCTTGCTTTTGTTTGTGATGTCGGTTTTGAGGCTTTCCTGACTTCCACCAAAAGTTTTAATAAATTCTTCATCATTAATTTTTATGATATCTGGTACGGTGCTTTTAAGAGTTCTTTCCATATCCTGGCCAATATAGTCGGCAAGAAAAAGTTTTCCGGCGTCTTTTGCCATGCCTGCTATAGTTGCATAAAGATCCTCTGCCCACACGCCAGGCCTACTACCAGCCAGCAAAACTCCATCAACTTCTTCGAAAGCTTCATTTATATATTTCAGGAGTTTGACTTCCGCATTTCCGATTTTTCCATCATCATCATTTAATTGTGGCTCTCCAACTACAAGTTCAGTTGTGGTTCCTGCTTTACGGTCCAGAAGAGTCCAGCATTCTCGTGTAAAGCCTGGAATAGAAACTGATTGAATGTCCATTTTATCCTTGGCTGCCAAATCTAAAAAGAGCTGCTGATTTTTTTCTCCAAGTGGACAGATTACTTTGGCACATCCTTCTTCAATCTGATTTAAAACACGGGCAGAGTTTATAGCTTTTCCAGAGGCATCCTGACGGTAAGATTTTGAACGGTTTACTTTTGTCAGAGTCAGGTCTTCAAAATTAATTGTTCTCTGGAGTGTTGAACTTAAGCATATACAAAGGATTTTTTTCATTTTAAAGGTCTCCTAAAATTTCTGGTAACTGATAGATAGAGGGCAGGCGGATTGTTTTGCCCCAGGTTGAACGGTCTTTGTTTGTCATGGCCTTTGCATCATCGGCAAGTGGTAGTCCGTTAGTAGGGCCGATTAAGATAGCTGTTCCTCCCAAAGCGTTCCAGCCGTCTGTATACTTTTGAAGGTCATCTAAAAAGAGGGTGTTTTCTACATCTGCTCCAACTTTTTTAAGGGCCGCTCTGTAGGCATTCTCATAGGGTTTACCATAAAAGTTTCCATCTCGGATATCGGTAACACATTCGAATAAATCGGCAATTCCAAGTTTTTTTAAAACCCTGTCTGCGTGTTCGTGAGGTGCATTTGTCAAAATTGATTTAGGAATATTCAAAGAAAGTAAAAATTCCCTCAGTCCTGGCTGTTCAGGAAGTTCGTCGGCTTCGTTTTCGGGGTGAACTTTTGCTAAAAAGCCTTCGATATCTGTAAAACCTTCTGACCTCATCCATTCCAGGGTAGTCGAATGGTGGATTATATTTTTCTTTTTCAGTTCTTTTGCTTCTTCAATAGAACAATTAAAAAAATCAGCGACGCATTCCATCATCCTGCGGTTAATTCCAGCATTCATATTTGATGATGAAGGATAAAGAGTGTCGTCTAAATCAAAAAGCAGGTGTTTTATATGCATTATTCTTTATCCTCTTTTTTAGAATTTTTCTGGGCAAGTCCGGCCATTTTTGTAAAAGTTTTTTCCAGGTATTGTGCTTCGCCTTCAGAAAGACTTGCCCTTGATAAAATACTTCTCCAGAAATTTTCCATATCCTGGCGGCCCGGCATTTTGAAAAATCCTATTTTCTCCATGTTATTTGTGATTGTTTCTACCGCCTGATCAATCCTTTCAAGGTTAAGAGGAGTGTAACCTCTGTAGTCAGGATTTTTTTCTTTAAGGCTCTGACGGAACATGTGGTAGGACAAAATCTGAACAGCATGGCTAAGATTTAATGAACCAAAATTGTCTGATGAAGGAATTGTAACTCCAAGATTGCATTCATCCAGTTGAGGGTCGGTAAGGCCTGTTCTTTCGTTTCCAAATACAATTGCAATTTTTGATGCCTGAGTTTTTTCTGCTGCTATTTCTGCAAATTCTTCTGGCAGCAGGAGTTTGCCTCTTTTTTTACCCTTGCGGCGGGTTGTTCCTGCACAAATTGAACAGTCTGCAGTTGCTTCACGGATGGAATTGTAAAAATGAGCTTTATCAAAAATAGGACCAGCATGAATTGCCAGTACGTGAATGTGTTCAATATCGTAGTCCTCTTTTTTTCCTACAATTCGTAAGTCTGAAATATCATTATTGGCCATTGCACGGCAAGCTGCACCAATGTTACGGGATTCATCTGGATGGTCTAAAACTATTACAATATTTGAAAGGTTCATAGGAAGAGTATATCAAAAAAACGGTTGGACTTCTTCTATTCTGATTCTTTTTCTAAAATATGTTCTATACCACATTCAATAATTCTTTGAACGTGTTCATCGGCAAGCGAATAAAAAACTACCTTGCCCTGGCGTTTGGTTTTTACAAGACTGGCATCACGTAAAATTTTTAATTGATGGGAAACGGCAGAAACGGTCATATCAAGGAGTACAGAGATATCGCCAACGCACATTTCGCTTTTATCAAGGGCACACATTATTTTAACGCGTGTAGTATCACCGAAAATTTTAAAAAAATCAGAAAGGGTGTTTATTAATTGGTTTGATGGAAAATCCTTTTTTACTTTTTCAACTATATCAGCATGAATTACATCTACATCACTGCTTGCTTCACTTTGTCCCATTTTGAAAAGCCTCTTATTTGAATATACTTTCAATTGAGCAATAATTCAAGTTTGTTTATTGGAACAAATTACTTATTTTTTTCCTAGAAGAGTAAAATTTTTGGCTTCGTTGCAGAATACAATTCCACTTCCAGCTTCAGAAAAACAAGGTAAGCTTGTGATTGCCTGTAAAATATCATCCTTTTTGTCTGTAGGAACCAGGATCATGAGCATTTCTTTTTCAGGTACAATTTTCATTCCAAAAAAAGCTGCATCATCTTCGCGGGCAGTTCCTCTTGCTCCAATAATTGTTCCTCCGCCTGCACCAGCCTTTCTTGCTGCGGCCATGGCATCTTCGGCATAACCTTTATTTACAATCACATTAATCATCTGGTAAGTATTCATAGAATCGTCTCCTTTATCATTATCTTCTTTTGTAGAAAGTTCCCCCTGCAACTGAGAAGAAATATCTGGGCCGGCTTTAACAAAATTGCCTAGATTCAGGGTAAACAGGACTCCAAAATGAGCCTTTTTTTCTTCAGAAGCTTTTACAATTGCTTCAATAATTTCCGTTCTTTTAGAATTTTCTATGATGATGTAGGCAATATCTTTGGAAGTATCTCCTAATCCTAAAAGCTGTAAAATATTGTTGGCAGCAGTTCCTCTTCCCATAAGAATTGAGGCTCCGCTTGCTCCTGCATTCCTTGCTGTATCTGTAATAAATTCTCCGCTATTGTGGGGAACAATTGAAACTATCAGCGAATAACTCATAAATCACCTCCTTTCGAAAGTTGTTTATTTTTAACAGAGTTCTTTTTGATTTTAAAAATAATTCCCATTATCTGAATGGCTATTAAAGGCATCATAGCTACAAGGGCAATTACACCAAAGGAGTCATTTCCTCCGTTTCCAGACTGTGCTGCTCCAAGGGTAAAAGAAAGTACAAAGGTTGATGTAAGAGGGCCAGATGCAACACCACCAGAGTCAAATGCAATTCCAGAAAAGAGTGAAGGGCAGAAAATCATTAAAAGCATAGAAATTATATAGCCTGGAATTAAGATGATTTTGAGGTCAAATCCTGCCACGGCTCGCCAAATGGAAAGACCAATAGCAATTGCAGTTCCTACCGAAAGGAAAATTAAAAGCATTTTTCTTTTGATTGTACCACCGCTAACTTGTTCAACCTGTTCGCTCAAAACCCAAACTGCTGGTTCTGCACAAACAATAATTGCACCAAGGATAAGGCCTGTGCCAACTAAAAGTATGTACCAAAATCCTCCGTTACTTACAGCTTTTTGTCCTAAAGCCTGTCCCAGAGCTGCTCCAGCCTGTGAAAAACCGCCTTTTACACCAAGCAGAAAGATTGTTAAACCAATTAAGGCGTATATAAAACCAATTATAATTCTTACAACCTGTCTACCAGTCATTTTCAAAAGTAGAATCTGAAAGATGATGAACATGGCAAATAGTGGAGCAATGGACATAAGGGATTCGTGTAAAACTTCTCCAAAGGCATGTCCAAAAGAGGTAAATACTTGAGCAATAAAACTTGTGTTTGTAAGTCCTTCTTGAATCTGGCTGGTACTTTCTATGGCTTGCTGTCCTTCGAAAGCTCCGCTGGCTCTTAAATAAATTGAATATAGAATAACAGCAATTACAGGGCCGATAGAACAAACTCCAGTTAAACCGAAGGAGTTATCATTATCATCTCTAACAGAAGAAACACCAAGACCAAGTGCCATTATAAACGGAACAGTCATTGGGCCGGTTGTGGCACCACCAGAATCAAACGCAATTCCTATAAAGGCATTTGGAGCAAACATAGCCAGGGCAAAAAGTAGATTATAGGCAATTAAAAAGGTTAGCTTGATTGAGAGGTTTAAAACCGTACGCAGTAAACCAATCATTATAAAAAGGCCTACTCCAGTTGCAATAACAAAAGTTATGGTAGATTTGTTTACAAAAGGGAAAATGCCTTTTACCTGATCTCCAAATACTTGAATATCAGGTTCAGCGGCAGTAACAACAAAACCAATTATGAAAGCTACTGTTAGTAAAAGGGGGAGGGAACGTTTTTTTGTAAGGGCAGCACCGGAACGTTCTCCAAGCGGTTGGATTCCTAAATCTACGCCTAAAAGAAAAAGTGTGAGTCCCATAATAAGCAGTAACCCACCAATTACAAACCGACTAAGAAGGACTGCCTCAAGATGAAGAATAAAAATTCCTAATACAAGAACTATTCCCATTATTGGTAAAACAGAGACAGCCGTTTCTTTTAGTTTATTTAAAATGTTCATTTTTACTATTTAGCTTAGTTATTTAAAAATGCATTCCAGCCTTTTTTATTAATTCCATCGCACCACTGTTTTGCATATTTTTTTGCACCTTCAAGATCGTGGTCGCGGTAGTTTCCACATTCCTGTTCTGTTGTAGCAGGAATAGGCTTATCCCAAACTGCAACTTTAGAAAGCACGTTCAAAAGGTGATTTGCAACTTCTTCTTCTGTAAGTTCGCCCCAAATTGTAAAGTAAAAACCTGTTCTACAACCCATAGGCGAAAGGTCAATTACACCTTCCATTTCATCACGGATATATTCTGCAATAAGGTGTTCCAAAGTATGAATTGCACCTGTTGGCATAAATTCTTTATTTGGCTGGGTAAAGCGGATATCATATTTAGAAACTACATCACCTTTTTTACCAACCTTGCGAGCTGCAAGACGAACATAAGGAGCTGTTACCTTTGTGTGGTCCAAATTAAAAGAATCAACATTATATTTTTTTTCCATTTTTATTCTCCCTGGCGATTTAGAAAACCTAATCACCTAATTAAAATTCTTTAATAACTTCAAGAAGGAAGCTTGAGCTTGCTTTAGATGCCTTTACTTCTTCGTAGGCTTCTTTTGCTTCTTCATCTGCACAGTCTGACATACAACGAATGATTACGAAAGGAACCTTGTTAGCGTAGCAGGCATGAGCTATTGCACAACCTTCCATTTCAACACAAGCTGGCTGGAAGTTTTTTACAATAAAATCTTTTTTTTCTGCACTGGAAATAAACTGATCTCCAGAGGCAATTCTTCCTTTTATAATTTTATGCTGACTTGAAATATCTGAGTTTTCAAATGCTTTAAGTGCCAAATCAGCAAGTTTTTCGTCGGCCTTGTATGTTTCTGGCATTCCTGGAACCTGGCCTAGTTTATAGCCAAAAAGTGTAGTATCAAAATCATGGTAAACAGCTTCTGTAGAAACAACAAAGTCGTAAATTTTAAGACCTTTTCCTGTTGCACCAGCAATACCAGTGTTGATTACAGAATCAACCTTAAAAGTCTGAATTAATAACTGAGTACAAAGAGCAGCATTTACTTTTCCAACGCCGCATTTTACTACTACAACTTCTTTACCAAAAAGTTTTCCTTTGTAGAAAACAAGATTATTTACAGGCAATTTTTCTTTATCAGTCATCTGGTCAAAGATAGCTTCAACCTCTGCATCCATAGCTCCAATAATACCAATCATTCTTTTAACTCCTTTTCTCTTTCGGCTTTTTGTTCTTTGTAATTCTTTACATAGTGGAATAAAATTTCATCAGAAAGTTTACTTTCCAACTTAAACTTTTTGATAACAAATCTCATCAACTTCTTATAAATGATGAAGCCTACAACCAAACCAACAAGTGAAATTACAATAACTAGAACTCCCAAACTATTCGAAAAAGCCTGGCTATCTATATCACAAATCCTAGAAAGGATAAAGATTCCTATAATCAAAAGTCCAATTACAAGAATAAAAGTAATAGCAATTTCTGCTAAAGTTGCAATAACCATAAAAATAGAAGAAAAGTTCTTCTTGTTTCTATACGCAATTTGTTCAGCCTTACGTTTATTTCTAGCCTCTTCGTCTAAATCTTCCATATTTAGTTGTTCTCCTTTTTCTTTCTTTCGTCCTGAATTGTCAAAACTATAAAAGAGATGATTAAAAGAATGCCGCAAACAACTACGGCAGAGTCTGCTACATTAAAAGTTGGCCAGCGTTCAAGCCCAAAAAGTCCGTAGAATTTAACATCAATAAAATCTACAACGCCTTCTTTTCTAAAAAATCTGTCTACAAGGTTTCCAAGTCCGCCACCAACAATGCCCATAATTGCCCAGCACTGTAATTTAGTCCAGCTTTTATTTCTGAAATAAACTACCATAACTAAAGCAATAACAACTAAAGGCATTAAAGAAAAAAGCAGGTGTCTTGCAGTTTCAGTCCAGTTTGAACCAACACTAAAGGCTACTCCTGTATTTGAAACATGGATTATTCGCAAAAAATCACCAAAGAATTGGGCACCGATTGTGTATGGGGGAATGTATTTTACAACAAGAGCTTTTGTGATTTGGTCAACTACAACTATAAGAAAAGTTAAAATTAGTGGCCAAAATTTGTATTTTGTATTTTTTTCCATAAGTAAAATATACAGATTTCTGAATAAGTTTTAAAGATAATTATTCTACACTTTGGGACTTTGTTATGGCTAAAGTACTTTCTACCAAAGCTTTTGGTCCTTTTAAACTCTTATCTCTTTTGAGATTAAAAACGAGAGATAAAAGAGGATCTGTCTGTTCTATACAACCATAACCTGGAGTTTTGTAGTCAGAAATTGTATTAATGGCAAGTTTTCCTTTGATGCGTTCAGGATTTTTTTTACAAAAATCGTTGATAGCGGTTTCTCCCATTTCATCTGTAATTAAATAGAACTTTTTGTCAGAGCCATAATTTTCATCAACAATTGTTAAAAGAGCCCTACATTCCTGCATTATGTTATAAGTATAAAACTCCCTTTGAGACATATACCACTGAGGGTCCTGCATACATCGGTAGACAGAAGCAATTCGTCTTATATATTTAGAATCTTCAAAAGTATGAATCCAACGTAAATCATCAGTGTAAAAGTCAGCAGAGTAAACTGTATAACCTTCTTTTGCCAATAGCTGCAAATAAGGTCTATAAGATGAAGTATCGCCTCTTTTATCTGAAATAAAAATGATTAAGTCCTTAGGCTGTACTTTTTCTTTGCCAAGAGGTGTTGCAGGAGAATATTCGTAAAGAAAGGCTTTTGCTTTTGAAAAAAATCTTGCAGGAGTAAAGCCACTTCTAAAATTTCCTTCGTAGCGATGAAGTTTTTCTTCAACTCCAATTTTTTGATTATTAAGTTCAACAGGTCTAAAAATAAATGTTGCAACAAGACAGAGGGTGCTCAGCATAACAGTAAAAACGGCCCAGGTCTTCATCAATGGGCTGTAATGGTCAATGTAAAGTCTTTCTGCGTAGCGGAATAAAGCATGAAAGTTTGAAAGAAAAACCAAAAGGCCAATGATTAGCCCAAGTGTTGTAAAAACGTCAATTCCCCAGGAAAAAATTTGAAGTATGGTGAGCAGAAAGGTAATAGGAGCAAGAGCAACAAGAGGGTCTCTTCTAACATGACTTACAAAAAAAACTCTAAGATTTGTTATTAAAAGAAGTAGAAAAACTAAAAGTTCACCATAAAATTTCATAAGCAAAATTATAATTGGGGATTAAATTGTAAGCAAGTGTCTTTCAACTTTCAATTTTTCACATTATAATTTTATTTATGTCTTACGAAGTAACAGCTACTAGAAGGCGTCCTCAACAATTTGATGATCTGGTTGGTCAGGAATTTGTTGCAGAGACCTTAAAAAATTCAATAAAGTCGGGAAAAATAGCTCATGCCTATCTTTTTGCAGGCCCTCGTGGATGTGGAAAAACCTCTACGGCCAGAATTCTTGCAAAGGCCTTGAACTGTCAGAATGGACCAACAGACTGTCCATGTGGAGTTTGTTCAAATTGTCAGGAAATTACAAAGGGTTCATCTTTAGATGTAATTGAAATCGATGGAGCGTCAAACAACAGTGTCGAAAATATCCGTCAGATTAAGGATGAAGTACTTTTTCCACCAAGCAATTCAAAATACAAAATCTATATTATTGATGAAGTTCACATGCTTTCTAACTCAGCTTTCAATGCTTTACTCAAGACTATTGAAGAGCCACCAGAGTACGTAATCTTTATCTTTGCTACTACAGAATTACAAAAGGTTCCAGCTACCATTAAGTCTCGTTGTCAGCAATACAATTTCCGCTTGGTTGCTATTGATAAGGTAAAAGAATGTCTGGCTCAGGCTGCAGCAGAATTAAATGTACAGGCTGATGATGAAGCACTCTTCTGGGTAGCCCGCGAGTCAACTGGTTCAATGCGCGATGCCTACACACTTTTTGATCAGGTTGTAGCTTTTAGCGATGGACATATAACCTACGAAAAAATTCGCGATAAGTTAGGTCTTGTTGGAATTGATCGATTGAATACAATTTTCGAGGCCTGTATACAGAATCAAACAGATAAGGTTATAGAACTTCTTGATGAATTTTTGCAGTCCGGTGTTTCAATTGAACAGCTTATTTCTAACTCCGCAGATTATTTAAGAAGTTTACTTTTGATAAAGTCTGGGGTAAAAAAAGAATCTCTTTTAGGAAATGCTCCAGAACGTTATTCGGCTTCGGTTTTGAATGCCTGGAATTCTTTACAGATTGAAAGAGCTTTATCAATTTTTCTGCAGCTTTACCGCGATATCCGTTATTCTTTATCACCTAGATATGAACTTGAACTTGCATTTAGCAGACTTTGCTGGATTGGCCAGTATGTATCTAATATGGAGGTTAAAAAGGCAATCGATGCGGCTCAGGCTTTGTTGTCCGGGGCAGCTTCTACATCAGTTTCTGGGCCTAAGACTGTAATTCAGGCTCCTGTACAAACTCAGATGCAGAATCAACCGCAGTCAATGCCTGCTCAAGTGGAAAATCAAAGTTCACCATCTTCATCAGCTTCTATGGTAATTCCAAACGGTTTGCCTAGGCTTTCAATGCTTGATAATATGGATGATGAAGATTCGCCAGATTCGGATTCTGGTGATGGAGGAGAAGCCAACCCTTTTCATAATGGCGGTCCACTGCCGCCTGAACAATCAGTGGAAACTCAGCCAAAAACTGAACAGTCGGCAGAAGTTAAAGAACAATTAACTATTCATATTCCTCAGGCAAATATTACAGAGGAAGGCGTTGTTCCGACTGTTATCATCCCTAAATCATCTACAGGTTATACTTTTAATCCCGATAATGATGATTTTGATGCCGGTGGTGATGGCTGGTCAAATATGGATGGTCCTCCAGAAGAAGAATACTATCCAGATGAAGCAGATTTTCAGTCCAGGGCAGAAGAAGCCTTTGAAGCTGAAAATAATACCGAACAAGACCAGGCTCCTGTCCAATTGAACGATACTTTTACTGCCGCAAATGGTCGCACTATGACAATTGCCCAGTTGAGAGGTAGTGTAATGGCAGCCTTGTCTGTTACAGATGGTTTTGCTGCCTCTAATCTAGAAGTTACAGGTTTGTGGAAGGTTACCCAGAATCAAGTTATTACCACAGTTGTAAATTCCTATGATCTGGAATTGATAAATAAAAAGATTCCTGTAATCGCAAAAGAAATTTCAAATGTTTGTGGAAAACAGATGGAGTTTAAGGTATCTTTACAGGAAGAGCAAATTCAGGAAAATAAAGTGCCTGCCCAGATTCCAAATCAGGTTGCACTTTTAGTAGATACTTTTAAAGGCACTATAGTTGCCGGGAAGATGTAGAATGAATCCATTTGATTTATTAAAAAATACTCAGGCTATTAAAGAACAGTCAGAAAAGCTTCAGGCTGAATTAGCTGATATTAGAGCAGAAGGTTCTTCTGGCGGTCGCATGGTAACAATAACACTTAATGGTAAGTTTGAGATGATGGGAATTAAACTTGATCCAATTTGTGTAGATAATCGCGATGTTCAGATGCTTGAAGATTTAATTGTAGCTGCTCATAAAAATGCAATAGAAAATGTCCAGGAACAAATAAAGGCCAAGTCTCAATCACTCTTGGGTGGAATGGATTTGAGTAAATTCGGGTTATAAGAATGAACGCATTTGACGAATTGGCAGGTAATTTTTCTCGGCTTCCAGGAATTGGTAAAAAAAGTGCAATAAGGATGGTGAACTGGCTTTTAAAACAGGATGTCTCTTATGTACAACATTTTGCCCAAAATCTTGCCAGCTTGCAGGAAAAAATAAAACCATGTTCAATTTGTGGAAACTGGACTGAAACAGATCCTTGTCCTATTTGTTCTGATCCAATGAGAGATAAATCTCAGATTTGTGTAGTTGAACAGCCTCAGGATGTTACTACTTTTGAATCTTACGGAGAATTTAAGGGTCTTTATCATGTTTTGGGTGGTTTAATTAAGCCTCTTGAAGGCCTTGGGCCTGCTCAGCTTTCTATACAGCCTCTTTTAAATAGAATTAGAAATGGAAATGTGACAGAAGTGATTTTGGCCACTAATCCTACAGTAGAAGGTGATTCAACTGCCTTATATTTAAATAAAGTGATTAATGAACTGCAAATTTCTGTAAAACCAAAGGTCACCAGACTTGCAACTGGCATTCCTGTTGGTGGAGACCTTGAATATGTTGATAAGAGGACTTTGAGCCTAAGTTTTAGAGGCAGAAATTCAATGTAATCATAACTTTAAAAAAAAATAACTGTTTTTATTGTAGTAAAAAACTAGAATTTTTTTTAACTTATAAGAATTAAATGGACAATTTTATTTTTTAAGGTTATTATTTATAAGGTTATAAGAAAAAAAATATTGTAAGGGGTGTAACAGAATGGAATCTAACAATTCTATTGTATCAGGATTTGATAATGACAAAGATGATTCATTAAAAATTACCTTGCACAAGATTCCTGGTGTTGAAAATAGCTGCATGGTTGTACTAGAAGGTTATATCGACACTTACAATTCGTCATTTTTTCAGAAACAGCTTACAAAAGTAATTGGAGCTGGTTATTTTAATTTATTGTTTAATTGTGGAGCCCTTTCCTATGTATCTTCAACAGGCCTTGGTTCCTTTACAATCTTATTAAAGATGGTAAAGGTTAAGGGTGGAGATATTGTACTTTCCGAAGTACAGGAAAAGGTTGCAGAAGTATTCCAGATTTTGGGATTCTCACAATTCTTTAACTTAAAAGAAACAACTGAAGAAGCAATTGAATATTTGCGACACGATGGCGATAAAGCAACAGGTAATGTGTTCCCTAAATTGCTTACATGTCCTTCTTGTGGAAAGAGCGTTCAGGCTTCTCGTGCTGGACGTTTCCGCTGCACAAACTGTAAGGCCATTATTACAATTAGCGAACAAGGTGATATTTTCTTAGGATAATATCAAACTCTATAACATAAAGTTTTGTGATATAAAAAAAACTTCCCGAATTGTGGAAGTTTTTTTTTACGCATTTGCTATCTTCTGCGCTCGATAAATCTCGCGAGCCGCCTCAGAGGTAAATGCTAAAAAACAGTCACGATGGACTGTTTTTTTTAACGCATTTGCTATCTTCGGCATGATTTGCCTGTGACGCATTCGCTTACAGCAATGCTTTCACAATATTCCTTTTAAAACAAAAAAAGCCCTTCTTGCGAAGAGCTTTTTTTATATACATTTGGTTATTAACTAGCGGAGCAAGCTGAGAACGTT
>OCTW013376032.1_pt1 | contig 93497 bp, 71 predicted proteins | sample 1539671 | NCBI WGS metagenome assembly OCTW01 (sample SAMN02144230, study PRJEB22623) | gut metagenome | biome: sheep rumen | host: Ovis aries | place: New Zealand | reverse complement strand
ACTGACGGGTGCCGTGAGCGTGACCGCTCTCAACACGGGAATGACCGCCATCCACTATGCCCTGACGGCTGTCAGTGCCGCAGGCCTGAACATCGTGGCTTCGAAGCATCTGTTTGGCAACTCCGTCTCGCTGATCCGTGATACGCTGGGAAACTTCGGGGTGGAGCCGCGCTTTGCCGACTTCACGAAGCCCGAGGAGGTGGAGGCCCTGATTGACGACAAGACCTGCGCTTTGTTCTTCGAGATCATCACCAATCCACAACTGCTGGTGGCCGACATCCGACGACTGGCAGACATTGCCCATAAGGCCGGGGTGCCGCTGATTGCAGATACGACCATCGTGCCGTTCTCCACCTTCCGGGCTTCCGACTTCGGCGTGGATATCGAAGTGGTGTCGAGTACGAAGTATATCTCCGGCGGCGGCACAGGTCTTGGTGGTCTGCTCATCGACTACGGACAGTTCGACTGGAGCCAGTCGCCATCGCAAGCCCTGCAAGCACGTACCAAGAGGGTAGGGAAGAAGCTGGCCTTCACGGCTCGTGTAAAGACAGAACTCATCACAAACCTTGGCGGACTGATGACACCTCAGGTGGCCTATATGGAGACACTCGGCCTCGACACCCTCGATATCCGGTTCCGTCGACAGGCAGAGACTACGTTGTGGCTCGCCCGCCAGTGTCAGCAGTTGCCAGAAATCAAACGAGTGAACTATACAGGTCTTGAGGATAATCCCTTCTACGAACTCTCTCATAAGCAGTTCGGCCCATTGCCAGGAGCCGTCTTCACCATCGACCTCGAGTCGAAGGAAGCCGCATGGGCGTTCATCGACAAACTGCAGATTATCCGTCGTGCCACGAACCTCTTCGACCGCAAGTCACTGGCCATTCATCCCGCCTCTACCATCTTCGGCCTCTTCACCGCAGAACAATGTGCGGAGATGTCTGTACTCGATACGACTGTCCGATTAAGTATCGGCCTCGAAGCCGGCGAGGATCTGCTGGAGGATATCAAGCAGAGCCTAAGAAAGTGAAGAGTGAAGACCGGCATCCGAACGGCGGCAGCAGATTCTTCACTCTTCACTCTTTAGATATAGAACTCTGACGAGTCCACCAGTCCGGCGCGCAAGGCGTACTTGATGACTTCGTGGGCGGTGTTGACGCCCAGTTTGCGGAAGATATTCTTGCGATGGGTGGTGATGGTGTGGACACTTGAGAAGCGCTCATTGGCGATCTCCTTGGTAGTCTTGCCCTGGGCGATGGCCCTTACTATCTCTGTCTCGGTCTCCGTGAGGATGCTGGGGTGATCGTCCTCCTGCTGCTGGCTGATGATTGCCCCCAGTGCCCGCTGGCTGATGAACCGCTGGTGATGGGCGACGGTCTGCAAGGCCTCTCGCACCTCACTCAGTGGGCTGTCCTTGAACACGATGCTGAACTGGTGGGAGGCGTAGACCACCCGACGCAAGAACTTCGGCGTCAACTCGTCGCTGATGAGTATCCACTCCGACAGGGCGAAGCGCTCGGCGACGATCAGCAGTTGGTCTTCGTCGGCAAAGTCGAAGAGCGTGTAGTCTAATAAGACGATTGCATTCTCGTACTTCTTCAATAGTTCTACAAGTCCCGCCTTGTCGCTGACTCTGTAGACGACGTTCTGCTCATCCTGACGGAGAAGACTCTCTAATGCAAAGCGTGTCAGTTCCTGATTGTCTGCTAAAATATATTTCCCCATATTAGTCTAATTTTGAATGCAAAGGTACGGCGTTTGGAGATATTCCCCAAATTTCTTGCGTAATTCAGAAAATATCCCTGATTTCGGGGAGTTGGAAGAAAATCTTTCCGAGAAGCGCCGTTCTGGACTGCTGAATTAGAATAAAACCGGGTAAATAGGCATATCAGTTCCGATACGCCTCTTTTGTCATCTCGACGGCAACGGTTTCCTTGCGGAAGTCGTCGAAAGAGAGGTAGTCGAGCCCACCGTAAGGACGGTTTGTGCCCCAGGAGTTCTTCATGATGAAATATTCCTTGCCTTGGTCATCGTGGGCGATGCCTACGATGGCCATGGCGTGGCCTTTATCTTCCCAGCAGACACCATGATGCTGGCGTACGGCCCGTATCGTCTTGGCAAGAAGAGTGTCGACGGGGATGTTCAGATAGTGGTCGTGCAGCCAGTTGTCGGGCACCTCCAGCTCATGCTCCTTATAATACGGCTTGTCGTCGTCGCACGTCAGCTGCAGATACTCTCCTGGCTTGCAGACGCTGCGGGCGAACTCCTGAGGGGTATAGGTGGCGCCATAGAGAAACACCCACCTGGGGGCAGGCGTCTTCGTGCTCCGCATGGCGTCGTAGCCGCAGATGCCATATTTCTGAAGCAGTCGGAGCGTGGTGGCAGGTTCGCCGCGCTTACTCTTGGGGCACAGGGGCTCCCGTTCCAGCATCTTCTCTATATAATAAGGTGAGAGGTTCACGGAGTCGCCCCAGGCCAGGTGCTCTGTCTCGATGGCGGCGAGCATGGCATAGATCCAGCAGGTCTGGCTCTTGCCCTGGTCCTTGACGGGGGTCATGCGGTTGAGCACGTCGTGGGTGAAATGCTTCGGTGCTGGCTCTACGCAACTCCACAGTAAGATGACTGTCATCAGATAAAGAATTCGCTTCATGGCTGCAAAGGTACGTTTTTTTAGCCATAGATTGCACAGTTTTTCACCGAAATAATTAATAATCTGAGTAAATCTGTGTAATCTATGGCTAAAAAAGCGTACCTTTGCACCCGATATATGAAGAAGTTTGTCTGTCTGCTGATAGCTGTGCTGACGTTAGTGCCCTGTTTTTCCCAAAGGGACTCGTCAGGAGAAGACCTTTCGCCAAAGGGTCGCAAGAAAGTGGCTGTCGTCCTCAGTGGCGGCGGTGCCAAGGGTGTGGCCCATATCGGAGCCCTGAAGGTGATAGAGGAGGCCGGACTGCCTGTAGACATCATCGTCGGCACCTCGATGGGCAGTCTGGTGGGCGGTCTCTATGCCATCGGATACAATGCCCACAGCCTCGACTCCGTCGCCAGGGGGATGGACTGGGGCTTCGTGCTCTCAGACAGGGAGAACATGAGCAGGCAGAGCATAGAGGACCGCAGGCGGCAGAACACCTACGTGCTGTCGCGCGGCCTGACCCTTGGCAAGCACAATGACAACGATGGCGGTTTCATCAAGGGGCAGAACCTGGACCTGCTCTTTGAGAAGCTTTGCACAGGCTATACCGACTCGATGGACTTCAATCGCCTGCCTATCCCTTTCGCCTGTGTGGCAACGGATATCGTCAAGAATGCAGAGGTGGACTTCCATTCAGGCCGTCTGCCTCAGGCCATGCGTGCCTCGATGGCCATACCTGCCGTATTCTCGCCAGTGCGCATTGGCAATCAGGTGCTTTGCGACGGAGGACTCTGTAATAACTACCCTGCCGACCTGGCGCGCAAGATGGGGGCAGACGTCATCATCGGCGTGACGGTGCAGGATAGTCTGAAGACTGCCGAGAAACTGAACAGCACCTCGAGCATACTCCTGCAGATCATTGACCTGAACACGTTGAACAAGTATGACGACAATCTGGCCATCACGGATGTCGCCATCCGTGTGAATCCGTCGGGATATAGTTCCGCCAGCTTCAATGCCGCTGCCATCGACACCCTGATGCGACGGGGTGAGGAAGAGGCGAGAAGGCATTGGGACGACCTGATGGCCCTGAAAGACAGTATTGGCATCGGAGCAGACTATAAACCTGTGAGGCTCTCGCCCCGCAATCCCTCAGCGATGACGGAGAAGGTGCGCATCACGGGCTGCGTGTTTGAGAACATGACGGCTGAAGACGAGCGGTTCCTCCGGCAGAAGTTCCACCTGAACACGCTCGACAGCATCAACACCAAAGGTGAGGAAGAGATCACCACGTCGATGCGCCTCGACCTGTACTACCAGACAGCCACCTCGCGGCTGGTGGATACGGGCGACGGCTATCGCCTGGTGCTGACGGCAGGCAATCGTAAGACCAGCCAGGTGAATGTGGGCTTCCGCTTTGATACGGAAGAGATCGTGGCCCTTCAGCTGAATGCGAACCTGCCCCTGAAGCGCACGCTGCTCTTCAGCTCAGACCTGACCGTGCGCCTGGGCAAGCGGATCCTGGCTGGCGGAGAGGTGACCTATCATCCGCGAGGGCTGCGACTGACGCGACCCACCGTGTCGTATTACTTCCGTCGCAACGACATCGGAGTCTACTATGGCGGCGAGCGCGAGTACACCATCCTCTACAATCATCACCAGGCCTCCATCGTACCCATCAACCTCAGCATCCATCATTTCAACTTCCGTGCTGGCGTGCGCTGGGATTATTACCACTTTGGCAGTAAGCTGCAGGCGACAGACTCGCGGGAGGTGGAGTTCGACAATGACCACTACTTCAGCTATCGCGCTACGGTGAACTACGACTCTGAAGACAACTGGTACTTCCCCACCCGTGGCGCAAGGTTCATGGCTGGCTATGCCTTTGTCACAGACAACTTCGCCAAGCTCAACGGCGATCGCGGACTGAGCGACGTGAGCGCCTCGTGGCGCAAGTCGTTTGCCTTCAGCGAGCGCTTCACCCTGCAGCCGTTGCTCTACGGGCGGATGCTCTTCGGCAGCGATGTCCCCCATATACTTGGCAACGTCATAGGCGGAAACAACTTCGGGCATTATGTCGAGCAGCAGATGCCGATGGCGGGACTGGGCTATGTGGAGTATGCCGAGCGCCATTTCGCTGCGGCACAGCTGCAGGCGCAGGAGCGGCTCGCCCACAGCCACTTCGTGCTGCTCAAACTCTCTGCCGCGCAGCATGCCAGCGAGCTGGAAGACCTGTTTAAGACCCGGACAATACTGGGTGTACAGCTGGCTTACTATTACAATTCGATATTTGGTCCCCTCGGGGCAGCGCTGGATTATTCCAGTCGCAGCAAGACACCTTATTTTTATATAAACCTCGGCTATGTGTTCTGAATATGAGATTATGGCGCCAGTCGGCTCACGCGAGTCGCTCGCAGCTGCCATACAGGCTGGTGCCGACAGCATCTACTTCGGCATTGAAAAGTTGAACATGCGGGCCCACTCCGCCTCGACGTTCACCATCGACGACCTGAGGGAGATCGCCCAGACCTGTCGTGAGCATGGCATCAAGAGCTATCTCACCGTCAATACGATTATCTATGGGGAGGACATCCCCCTGATGCACGAGATCATCGACGCGGCAAAGGCGGCGCAGATCTCTGCCGTCATCGCCAGCGACGTGGCGGTGATGACCTATTGCAACCGCGTGGGGCAGGAGGTGCACCTCTCCACCCAGCTGAATATCTCGAACATCGAGGCGCTGCGCTTCTATGCTCAGTTTGCTGACGTGGTGGTGCTGGCCCGCGAACTGAACATGGATCAGGTGGCGGAGATCTACCGTCAGGTGGAGGCCGAGCATATCTGCGGCCCCTCGGGCGAGCAGATCCGCATCGAGATGTTCTGTCACGGGGCGCTCTGCATGGCCATCAGCGGCAAGTGCTACATGAGCCTGCACGCCGCCAACCGTTCGGCCAATCGCGGGGAGTGTGTCCAGGTGTGCCGCCGCAGCTATACGGCAACAGACAATGAGACGGGCTATCAGCTCGACATCGACAACAAGTATATCATGTCGCCCAAGGACCTGAAGACGGTGCGCTTCATCGACCGCATGATGAAGGCGGGCGTCAGAGTGTTCAAGATCGAGGGTAGGGCCCGTGGACCGGAGTATGTCTATACCGTCGTGAAGTGCTACAAGGAGGCCATCCAGGCGGTGCTCGACGGCACTTTCACCGAGGCGCGCAAGGATGAGTGGGACAGCCGTCTCGCCACGGTCTTTAATCGTGGCTTCTGGGATGGATACTACCAGGGGCAGCTGATGGGCGAATGGAACAAGAGCTATGGCTCGAACGCCACCGAGCGCAAGGTGTACATCGGCAAGGGCACGAAGTATTACTCGAAGCTTGGCGTGGCAGAGTTCAGCGTCGAGGCCAACACCTTCCGCGTGGGCGACAAGATGCTTATCACGGGACCTACCACGGGCGTCGTCTATGTCACTGCTGATGAGATACACGATGACAACGGGCCTGTCGAGGTGGCTCAGCAGGGCACACGCGTATCCATCGCCGTCCCCTCAAAGGTGCGGCCCAGCGACAAACTCTTCAAACTGGAGAAGAGCGAGCCCTGATGGCCTGTGAATCAGGGACTTTGCCCCCTGGTGTCTGAAACTTTACGCCTTGTTATGTGTCGTTTGACCTTCGTCAAACAATTGTTTGACGGAGGTCGATCGATTGTTTGACGTAGGTCAAACGACACTTTACCTTATGGTTAGTGCCATTTTCGTATGGCCTTTGTCCCAGATTGCGATGTCTGGCGTCCCTGTCGGGAATGCGCTCCGACAGCGATTGGAGGCATCTCTCATGCAGCGATGAAGGCAGTACGGCTGTGAGAAAACTCGTAAATCTTTTGGTATTTCGCTAATTTTGCACTATCTTTGCAGCCTAAATGATAATAGGAGTATGACGATTAACGAGATACAAGACGAGATCATAGAGGAGTTCTCCGGCTTTGACGACTGGATGGACAAGTACCAGCTGCTGATAGACCTGGGCAACGAGCAGGAGCCGCTGGAGGAGAAGTATAAGACGGAGCAGAACCTGATCGACGGCTGCCAGAGTCGTGTGTGGCTGCAGGCCGACTACGATGATGCCGAGGGGGTGATCCGCTTCAGCGCCGAGAGCGATGCGCTCATCGTGAAAGGTATCGTGGCCCTGCTCATCCGCGTGCTCAGTGGTCATACGCCCAAGGAGATTCTCGATGCCGATCTTTACTTCATCGAGAAGATCGGATTGAAGGAGCACCTGTCGCCCACCCGCAGCAACGGCCTTTTAGCAATGGTGAAGCAGATGCGGCTGTATGCGCTGGTATTCAGCGAGAAACGGTAGCGAGCAGTCCTTGAAAACGTCCGCTTTGGAAAGCGCCGGGCGGTCTCGGGCTTTCCAAAGCGGATAACTTTGTACCAAGGCGTTTTGTTGAATGTTTTCCGCTTGTTGTTTGCAAGGTGTTGATAATGAGCGGATTGACAATTATTAACATAAGAAAAGTTGTCCAAAACGGATAACTTACAGATAAATGTTGTATCTTTGCAAACGATTTCCGTTTAACATTAAAGCACTACACTAAAAACAAAGCAAACAGATATGATTCAGACAGTAGTAAAGCGCGACGGGCGCATTGTGGGATTCAATGAGCAGAAGGTGATGGCAGCCATCCGTAAGGCCATGCTCCACACCGACAAGGGTGAGGATGAGCGGCTGTTGTATCAGATCACGGACCATATCGCCCAGCGTGGCGACAGCCAGATGACGGTGGAGCAGATTCAGGACGCCGTCGAGGTGGAGCTGATGAAGTCGAGCCGCAAGGATGTGGCGCAGAAGTACATCGCCTATCGCCATCAGCGCTCTGTGGCCCGTAAGGCAAAGACGCGCGAAGTGTTCCTCGACATCGTGAACATCAAGAATAATGATGTGACGCGAGAGAATGCCAACATGAACGCCGACACCCCGGCGGGCATGATGATGAAGTTCGCATCGGAGACCACAAAGCCCTTCGTCGACGACTATCTGCTATCCGATGAGACCCGCGACGCCGTAGAGCACAACTACCTGCATATCCACGATAAGGACTATTACCCCACCAAGTCGCTCACCTGCGTGCAGCATCCGCTCGACAACATACTTAACTGCGGATTCATCGCCGGCCACGGGGCATCGCGCCCTGCCAGGCGCATCGAGACGGCTTCGGTGCTGGCTTGCATATCCATGGAGTGCGCCCAGAACGAGATGCACGGCGGACAGGCCATCCCGGCCTTCGACTTCTATCTGGCACCCTACGTGCGAATGAGTTATATAGAGGAGCTCAAGGCCCTCGAGGAACTCAACGGCGAGAACTATAAGGACCTCTACGACGAGCCCCTGATAGACTATATCAAGAGGCCGCTCGACGGGCTGACGGGGCGCGAGCGTGCCCAGCAGCATGCCATCAACAAGACGGTGGGCCGCGTGCACCAGTCTATGGAGGCCTTCATACATAATATGAACACCATCCACTCGCGCGGCGGCAACCAGGTGGTGTTCTCATCAATCAACTATGGTACCGACACGAGTGCCGAGGGGCGCTGCATCATGCGCGAGATTCTGCTCTCTACCTACGAGGGCGTGGGTGGCGGCGAGACGGCCATCTTCCCCATCCAGATATGGAAGAAGAAGCGCGGCGTGAACTATCTGCCCGAAGACCGTAACTTCGACCTCTATCAGCTGGCCTGCAAGGTGACGGCACGCAGATTCTTCCCAAACTTCCTGAACCTCGACGCCTCGTTCAACCAGGACAGCGACTGGCACGCCGACGACCCCAAGCGCTACCTGCATGAGGTTGCCACGATGGGCTGCCGTACACGAGTGTTCGAGAACCGCTTCGGACCCAAGACGTCGATAGGACGCGGCAACCTGTCGTTCTCAACCATCAACATCGTGCGGCTGGCCATCGAGTGTATGGGTGAGCAGGATCAGCAGCGACGCATAGACATGTTCTTCGCAAAGCTCGACCACATGCTCGAACTCACCGCCAAGCAGCTCGACGAGCGCTTCCAGTTCCAGAAGACGGCCTTCGCCAAGCAGTTCCCGCTGCTGATGAAGAGCCTTTGGATCGGTGCAGACAAGCTGAAGAGCACCGATACCATCGAGAGCGTCATCAACCAAGGTACACTCGGCATCGGCTTCATCGGACTGGCAGAGTGCCTCGTAGCCCTGACGGGTAAGCATCACGGCGAGAGCCAGGAGAGCCAGGAACTCGGACTGAGGATCGTGACCTATATGCGCGACCGTGTCAACGAGTACTCTGAGCGCTATCACCACAACTACTCCGTGCTGGCTACTCCCGCCGAAGGTCTTGCTGGTAAGTTCACGAAGAAAGACCGCAAGGAGTTTGGCGTCATCCCTGGCGTAACTGATCGTGACTACTACACCAACTCCAACCATGTGCCCGTCTACTATAAGTGTTCCGCCCGCCACAAGGCTGAGGTGGAGGCTCCCTACCACAATCTGACACGCGGCGGTCATATCTTCTACGTCGAGATCGATGGCGACGCCACGCATAATCCGCAGGTGATCATGAGTGTTGTAGATATGATGGACCAGCTCGATATGGGCTATGGCTCCGTGAACCACAATCGTAACCGTTGCATGGACTGTGGGTATGAGAATGCTGACGATAAGCTGGAGGTGTGCCCGAAGTGCGGTTCAACGAACATAGACAAGCTGCAGCGTATCACGGGCTATCTCGTGGGAACGACAGACCGTTGGAACTCCGGCAAGCTGGCTGAGCTCAACGATCGTGTCACGCACATCGACCACGGCAGTCAGGATTTGTTCTCAGCAGGCAAATGACAGCTGGCAGTTTACGGTTTACAGATAATGGATTGACAGGCCCGGTTCATACGCTTTCAATGTAGTTATCTGTAAACTGTGAACCGTTAACCGTAAACAATATGATCAGGGTTCTATCCGTCATAGAAGATACGATGGTGGATGGTCCGGGCTTCCGGACCTCCATCTATTGTGCTGGCTGTGGTCACCAGTGCCCAGGATGCCATAATCCTCAGTCGTGGGACTTCAATGGCGGGCATGAGATGTCGACGGCACAGTTGATGCGTATCATCATGGCCGACCCTTTTGCCAACGTCACGTTCTCTGGCGGCGACCCGATGTATCAGGCTGCCGGCTTTGCTGAGTTGGCCAAGGCTATACACAGCCAGTCGAACAAGGATATCTGGTGCTATACAGGCTTTACGTTTGAAAGCCTTATCCATGATGACCAACGGGAATTGTTAGAACAGCTCGACGTGCTGGTTGACGGGCCATTCATACAGAAGCTTCATGACCCCGACCTGTTGTTCCGTGGATCGTCGAACCAGCGGCTCATTGATGTGCAGGCCTCCCTCTATGCTGGAAAGACCATCCTCTGGGAGCCTGACACCGAAATATAATAAAAGAATTACACGAATTACAGGAACTCTATTTGTAATAAGAATAGACCTGTAGTTCGTGTAATTCTTAGTTCGCCTTATATAATAATTATCGTGGGCGGATAATTCTTATTTGATGATGACTTTCTTGCCGTTCTTGATGTAGATGCCGGCACGTGGAGTAACTCCATCAGGCAGACGGACACCTGTCAACGTGTAAATACCTGTCGAAGTGTTGTCGTCAGCCTTGACCGTGTTAATGGCATCTCCATAGCCACCATGTGTCATGACATTGGCGTCGCCAGGATTAACCTTCAGATAAGCTCTATTTGCCATCACGTAGCGATTCTTATACAGTCTGGCATCGTCATACGGAGTTGCAACTCCAGCAGGAGCGGGATTCGGCGTTGTAAAAGCCAGTTCTCCCTTGTCGTTAAGGCCAAGGACTCGCATAGTGAGCGGGTCATAGGCCTTGGACTGGCGAGCCTTTGTCTCCTGGATGGAGCAGTATTCACCAGCAAGCCAGTTGGTCTTTTTAAACTCGTAACCTCCTATGACTGGTTCAATCTTATTGTCTTCTACGTTTGCAGAGTTACATTTGATGATAACAGGTGTGCTTGCAGGGATGACCTCGTCAGTTATCTGCTCCATTGTAAAGCCGGTGCCGCCTGCATTGCTGACATAGAAAGCAGTCATGCCAGGAGAGGCGAGACGGAAATTGTATCCTGCAAAGATAGTTCCGTAATATGATCCATCTGCTGTCTTCACATCTGGCCTGATACCAATATATTCGGTTGTGGTGTTGATAGGCATCAGATACCACTGATCCATACCTGTTTCAGTATTTACGATATAGGCGTCTTTTTTACTTGCCGTTCTGTCATTCAGATATTTCGTAAATCCTTTAGCGGTTCCTGATACTTTGTATTTATCATTACCTATTGGTGTAATGTCAATGGGTAATTTGTAATCTGTCATTGCATACAGGCTTGATCCCTGAGCAGCCAGGTCATATTTCCCATCGCCAAGCTGTTTAATGAAAATGACGCATGAAGGACTTACAGCAACGGTATCATAACTAAGATAGGTCCTAATACCCATGAGGTTTACACTTCCAGATTGGATAGAAACTTCGTAGTTTGCGGGATCAGTAACGTTTATACTGATGTATCTGCCTGTGCCAGCATTCTTGACGTGGTAGAATCCATTAGCAATCTGGGCATTGGCCATCGTCATGCAGCAGGATAAAATAATGGAGGTAAATAATTTCTTCATTTTCTCTCTATATAATGTTATCTCTATAATGTGCTTTTAAGATAAAATAGCCCAGCCCCATTTTGGGACCGGGCTATGAAGTGTTTATCTGTTTCTCAAATTATTCAGCGATACAGATTGATACACGGTTCAGGTCGTTTTCAGCGAACGGCTGTACACGCGAACCCTTGCTGTCCCAGCTGATACGGCTCTCAGCGATACCGTACTGCTCCTTCAGAGCCTTCACAACTACCTGTGCACGACCCTTAGCCAGACGATCATTGATGCGGTTGTTACCAGTACCAGCGTCAGCATAACCGGTAATCATAACCTTTGATGTGGGATGAGCGTTCATGTAGTCAGCGATATCCTGTACCTTCTGCTTCTCAGAGTCACGGATGATGGTCTTGTTGATCTCGAAGAAGATATCACGGCGCAGCGGCTCAACAGCAGCGGGACCAGGAGCGGGAACCTCAACAATCTTCTCCACAATCTTGTCTACGTAGCGAATCTCGGGCTCGGGAGCGGGGATAAAGCGTGTAGAGTAGGTGGGACCGAAGTTGTACTTGATACCTGCGAGCAGGTTGAAGTATGAGTCGGGGTTGCCAACCTTCTTGAAGTTGTAACGGTCGCTCAGCATGTTGAAGTTTGCCTCCAGACCAATGCTCCAAGCATCGTTGATGTGATAGTCAGCTGTCAGACCTGCCTGTCCCTTGAAGAACAGTACTGCATCGTCGTTGTACATCGGTGTCCAGCCCCAGTCATATTCTGACTCGCCAGTGTACTGGTCCATGTAGGCCTTTGCATTCTTGGCATCGTCACTCTGCATGCGGTAGTTCAGGCCAATTCCGATGAATGCGCCGAAGCTTACCTTGCGGTTGGGGTTGTAACCAGCGATGATATTTGAAAGATCGAAGGTCAGATCCAAAGCGGGAGCGATATAACTGTACTTAAAGTTATGAGCGTCGAAACCTGCATCATCCTTCCAACCAGTTTTGCTCTGCCATGCATTGATACCCAGGCGGGCACCAACGTTCTTTGAGAACTGATAGCCTACAGCACCCTGGATGGTGGGTGAAATCATATCACCGAATTTTGCCTCACCCGTGGTGTACTGCGCACCTCCCTGAAGCTGGAGGTACCAGTGCGGCTCGAAGACATATTCTGTCGTGCCCTTCTGCTCCTGAGCAGATACTGAGAGTACTCCCATCAGCATCAGGCAAGACAATATTGCTTTCTTCATATTCATATCTATTATCTGTTTTTTTAGTTCTCGAATGTTAATTACTTCACGTAAACATTATACTTCTTGGTAATCACATAACCGAAGTAGTCAACGCAGCTGATGATAATCTTGTAGTTACCCTTCTCGCTCAGGTCGTAGTCGTAAGACTGTGCACTGCCAGGCAGCACTGCCGACTGGATGAGCATACCGTCCTTCTCCAGAGCTACATACTTCTTGTAAGCAGGTGCAAGAAGCTCCATGGTGCCTGAGGTGAGGTAAGCGTGCATGATACCTCTGTTGACGAACATACCCTCGCAGAGACGATCCATACCATTGCCAGTCTCGAAGATGATGATAGGAGCCACCATGCGTGTGAAGAGGTGCTTGTGGATGAGGTTGGTCAGATACTCAGAACCTCTGTCAATCCATGTGTTGATACGATCAGCAGCCTTGCCAGCGGCACTACCCAGGGTAATGGTCGACAGCAGCTTGTTAACCATCTCGTTCACAGCTTCCTTACCGCCGTTCACGTTGACTGCCTTCTTCAGGTTGGCATACTGAGTGGCGTTGCTAATCATGATGGTCTGCGTAGCGCTGTTCACCTTAACGGTTACAGACTCGTCAGCATCGTTGAGGCTTACAAGCTCAGCCTTGATACCAACTTTTCCGATGTTGTGCTCTCTGATCTCTCTTGCGATTCTGGAAATGGTTCTCTCGAGTACGTTCTCAAGGATCCAGTTGTCCTTCTTGCCCTTCTCATACTCCCAGAAGGTGTTGTATGACAGCGGCTTGATAGCTGTAGTGAAGAGACCGAGGTCGCTCTGGGCAACTCTCTTCATCTTGCCGTCCTTCTCTACGAATAAAGCGAGTCTCTGAGGAGAGTAAGAGATGTTGCTCTTCAAATCTTCCTCTTTCAGGTCGTTCTTGAACAGGTCAAACACGATGCTCATAATCTCTCTGACGGTGTTCTTGAAGACGGCTCTCGGACCTCTGTACTCATCGCCAGGAATGGTGTACTCACCTTCAACGTCGCGGATGTCTTCCATACGAGACTTGACAGATTTCAGGATGCCCTTGAAGTCGATGAACTTCTCAATCTGGAACTTGCTGGGATCGAGGTCACCCTCTTTAATCGTAGCGTCAGCGATGTACTGACCGTTGTCAACGCTGTTGCCAGTCTCCTGGAAGAATGTACGACCAGCTGCATAGTTGATAAGTACAGAACTCTTTCTGATGTTCAGGTCGATAGGAGCAGCCTGACCGACGCTGTTCTCAATCTGAATCTTAGACACCTTGCTGATGTCGAAGTCCTCATAGTTGGTCGTGTTCACGGTGAACACCAGCTGACCAGCGTTTCCTGTTGTCTGAGTGATATAATCGCTCTCGTCGAATCTTACGAAGCCTTCATCGGGCAACTCGTAGTCCTCGAGATACTCAGCGAGCTGGTTACCGCCTACGTTGAAGTCGATACCGGCGTAGGGGAACTCGTCGATACCATTCATGTTCTCGCCATAGTAAGCAGCCAGACCGTCAACCTTCAGAAGCGGAGTGTTGATGATACCAAACACATCGTTGCGGGTAGCGTCGACCTTGACACTGGTGATGAAGTTTCCGTCAACCATACCGTCAAGGATACCGAGGATGCTGTCCACACGTGCCCACAGTACTTTAACAGAGTCGCCAACGATATTGACGCGATTGTCGATGTTGTCAAGCTTGTTGTTGATCTCGTCAACTTCCAGCGTCATGTTGGTAATGTTCTCATTGATAATCTTAATCTCATCGCTAAGATCCTCAACCTGCTGAACAATCGTTGTGTCAAAACGCTGGGTAATCTGCTGGATAATCGTATCACCATAGTTGTGGATGACTTTGATTTCCTCAGGCTTGATGTTGTTAATCTGAGTCTGCAGATCGTTAATCTTGTTCTGCAAGTCCGCGCTTCTCTTGCTGAGATTAGCGTAGATAGGAGCGATGTCGTCGTCCACGTTGTCCTTGCAAGAAACAAATGATGATGTGGTGGCAAAGATCATTGCTACCATCAAGATACCATTGATAAATTTCTTTTTCATTTGAACTTAAAATTATAATTAAACATTTTTATATTATTATTCGCACGTATATTTACATAAATCGGTGACAAAATTAGGAATTTATTTCTAATTGTGCAAGAATTTTTTAATTTTTTTTATCAAAAACATCAATTTTCTATCAAAATAGCATGTTTGTGGTATGCTCACCACTCATTTCTGCTCTTATTTAACACAGTGCGCCTGACAGGACTCGAACCTGCACGTCATAAACACCAGATCCTAAGTCTGGCGCGTCTACCAATTCCGCCACAGGCGCAACATGACCGTTTAGCTATTGTGGGCTTTATAGTCCAAAGCGGGTGCAAAGGTACAAATAATATTTCATTCGGCCAAAAGTTTTCGGGCAAATTCTATGAGTGTGTCTCTCCCCTTGAGGAAATCTTCGTTGGTGAGGCTGACGATATAGTCGGGTTCGATACCGAATTCCACTTGTTGGTGGTCTCTGTCGAGTGAGGGGCATGCCGAGAACCGCACGTTCCACCCGTTGGGTAGGGTGCTGGTGTAAGGCATGCCGGCACCGCCACCTGTCTTGTCGCCCACGATTTTCACCAGAGGGAAGCATTTCATGTACTTCACAAAGTCGTTGGCTGCGCTGAATACCCCTCTGTTAGTCAATATGACGACACATTTCTGCCACCTGAGGTGTGCCGAGGGCTCGATATACTGTGGCTCAGGGTCGCTGAAGTCGTTGTGCCCCTTTCCCGTCTTATGCTGTAGATAGCCTACGAGCGTCTTCTCGTTGCAGAATCGTGCTGCGAGCTGCTCTGCGTTGGTGAGGTTGCCTCCTCCGTTGTCGCGGATGTCAATGATAAGTCCGTTGCAGAAGGCGAAATAGCGCATGATCTCGTTGAGCCCGCTGTCGCTGACGGGGTTAGAGAAGCTGCCGTAGTACATGTATCCGATGTTGTCGTCGAGTATGCGGTATCGCATGCCAGCGGCGATGTGGTAGTCTGTGCCGAGGTACTTGCGTTGCAGCGTGTCGCTGAAGTTGGTGGGATAGTCTTCGTGCCAGTTCCAGTAGCGGCCGTTGTCGAAGGTGGAGTAGAGGTTTACATGGCCGTCGCGCAGCTCCGACAGCATGTCTGTGAGCACCTCGAAGAGCTGGTACCTGTCCATCTCGCCCCTCGCGCGTACCTTATATATATTATATATGGTATTCCAGTCGAGGCCATACTCATGCTGCTTGTAGTCGAAGAAGCAGTAGTGCTCGTCGATGATCTTCCAAAGGGCCTCGAAGTTCCCCTGTGCGGTATTGGGAAACTCCTCCTCGTCGACGCAGGCCGTCAGAACGAAAAGCGGCATGAGGCAGCAGATGGCGACGATTCTCCTCGTTAGTTTTCTCATGGGCGTGTGCTGGCTGTGAAGTGGTGGACGATGCCGATCATCACGCGATGGGCATAGACGTGCTGCTTCAGGTTATTGACTTCTGCCTGCTGGTAGTTTCCGAGGTAGCCGACTCTCAGCGACCATTTCTCAGAGGCCTGCCAGTCGAGCGACAGCATCTGGCGGAAGGAGGGTGCGCTGATGAAGGTGGTGGGCACGATGTTGTGGTCGTAGTTGCCGCGATTGAATATCTCGTAGTACGACTGTCCGTAGTTCGGGCTGAACATCACACCCGCGAGTGGCACGTTCAGCTCATAGCGCAATGCCCATTGCTGTCTGAAGAGCGGGAAGTGGTAGGTGGCGATGGCGGCAGGCATGATATTGGCGCTGATCCTTGCCTGGGCGGGGTTGTTGGAGGTGGACATGTTGTAGAGGAATCCGAGGTTGGCGTTGACGAGCGCGCCTGCCTTCAGCAGCAGGCGGTCGCCGCAGAGCTGCCAGTGGCGGTATCTGCCCCAGTAGAGGTAGTAGTTGCCCTCCAGCATCTGGTTGTCCTTGCTCCTGTCCTTGGTCGACGAGAAGTCAATCTCGTGCTCGATGACGTTGTTCCACCGCTTCTCCGACTTCGCGCGTTCCTTAATATATAGATAGGTGAGGCCTATTCCCGAGAATTTCTCCTGGGTGATATAGGTGTCGAGGATGTTGGAAGGCCCCACGCCGATGATGTTGGCAGAGGTGGATTCCTGGGCGAGGCTCCACGACGGTATAAGTGCGAGTATCAGTATCAACAGCTTATTCCTCATCGTCGAAGAGACTTAGTTCTTCTGCGGTCTGGCTCTTCCTGGGTGCAGCGTTGTCCGCAGGGAGAGATGGCTCCTCAAGGGATTCTGATTGTTCCGGATGTTCCGGATTGTCAGAGTCGTCAGGATTGTCTGGTATCTCTGTGGCTTCAGGCTCCTCTGGTAGGCGTGCTGGCGGCAGCTCCTCGATACTCTCTATCTGCCACGTCGTCAGGCGCTTGCCCTTGGCCTTGTAGCCCTTGACGGCAATGAACTGCTCGGCGTCGATCTCCTCCGAGCCCCTGAACTCGTCGGCGCCGCCATAGGTCACCTTGATGAGCGGATAGACGGTGTCTGTGAGCAGAATCAGTTTCGACTGCGGATTGTCTGAGAGCCAGTTCTGCTTCTTCTTCGTGGCGTCCATCAGGAATCGCTTCATATACGGATAGGCCTGGTTGTCAGCATCGTAGAGGATGGCCGTCCATACTTTCGAGGGGTTGTATTTCTCAATCCTGAGGATGTTCTCCTCGTAATGGTTGTTGAGGTCGAAGGTCGAGAGATAGCACTCGCCGCTGCTGAGTACGACGAGGATTTGGTCGTCGTCGAAGAACTCTCCCAGCAGTCGCCCGTGCTCGTCGTAGTTCAGGCGGTTCACGTCGGGGTCGTACCACACCTTGCGCCCTCCGAGGGTGGAGTGCCCGTGGCTCTTGAGTCCGATGCGGTGCACGGGGAACTTCGTGAGCAGGTTGCCTTTCGAGGTGCGCCCTTTGATCATCACCTCCGAGAAATCCTTGTCGACGAAGATCTTCCTGAGTTTCGGATTGGGCTCGAGCGTCACCTTGATGATCTCTGCCTCGCCGTTGGGATTGGCCGTGAAGTACATCACCTTCGAGCCAGGCGTGCCCTGCGTCAGGTCGTACTCCTTGTCGCGGGTCATCGCCGTCACGTTGAAGCGCTTGATGAAGCAGTTGCCCTTCTTGCCGTCGCGGTAGACGACGTTGTAGATGGTGCGCGAGTCGTTCTTCTTGAACACGTTGAGATAGAGCACGTTCTTGCCCACGAACACCTTCTCTGCCACGCGGATCACCTTGTACTTGCCATCTTTGTAGAAGATGATGATGTCGTCGAGGTCGGAGCAGTTGCATACGAACTCGTCCTTCTTCAGCCCAGTGCCGATAAATCCGTCCGTGCGGTTGATGTAGAGCTTCTGGTTGGCTTCCGCCACCTTCGAGGCCTCGATGGTGTCGAAGTTGCGGATCTCTGTCAGTCGCGGATGGTCTTTGCCGTACTTGTCCTTGAGGAACTGGAACCAGTTGGCCGTCACTTCCGTGAGGTTTGCCAGGTCGCGGTCTATCTCCTCGATCTCTGCCTTCAGGCGGGCCATGAGTTCGTCGGCCTTGTCTTTGCTGAACTTCAGGATGCGCTGCATCTTGATCTCCAGCAGTTTGAGGATGTCGTCCTTGGTTACTTCGCGTATCAGGGACGGGTAGTATGGGGTGAGACGCTCGTCGATATGCTCACAGACGGCGTCGATCGTGGGTGCTTGTTCAAACTTCTTATCCTTGTAGATGCGCTCTTCGATGAAGATCTTCTCCAGCGACTGGAAGTGCAGCTGTTCAAGGAGTTCGTTCTTGCGGATCTCGAGTTCCTGTCGTATCAGGTCTTTCGTGCGGTCTACGCTATGGCGGAGCACGTCGCTGACGGTGAGGAACTTGGGCTTGTTGTCTTCGATTACGCAACAGTTGGGGGATATACTGATCTCGCAGTCGGTAAAGGCGTAGAGGGCGTCGATGGTCTTGTCCGAGGATACGCCAGGGGCGAGATGCACCTGTATCTCGACGTTGGCGGCCGTGAGGTCCTCGACCTTGCGGGCCTTGATCTTGCCTTTCTCTACGGCTTTGACGATCGAGTCCTGCAGCGTCTCCGAGGTCTTCGAGAAGGGGATCTCGCGGATGACGAGCGTCTTCTGGTCTACCTTCTCGATCTTTGCCCTCACCTTGACGGAGCCGCCCCGCTGGCCGTCGTTGTACTTGCTGACGTCGACGCTGCCCGAGGTGGGGAAGTCGGGGTATAACAGGAAGGGCTGGTCGTGGAGGTAGGCGATGGCTGCGTCGCAGATCTCGCAGAAGTTATGGGGCAGGATCTTGGTGGAGAGTCCCACGGCGATGCCTTCTGCGCCCTGTGCCAGTAGCAGGGGGAACTTGACGGGCAGGGTGATAGGCTCCTTGTTGCGCCCGTCGTACGACATCTTCCACTCCGTCGTCTTGGGGTTGAAGACGGTGTCGAGGGCGAACTTCGACAGGCGGGCCTCGATGTATCGCGGTGCGGCGGCAGAGGAGCCGGTGAGGATGTTGCCCCAGTTGCCCTGCGTGTCGATAAGCAGTTCCTTCTGTCCCAGTTGAACGAGGGCGTCGCCGATGGAGGCGTCTCCGTGGGGGTGGAACTGCATGGTGTGGCCCACGATGTTGGCCACCTTATTATATCTGCCGTCGTCCATGCGCTTCATCGAGTGCAGGATGCGGCGCTGCACGGGCTTCAGGCCGTCCTCCAGATGGGGCACGGCACGGTCGAGGATGCTGTAACTGGCGTAGTCGAGGAACCAGTTCTGGTACATGCCGCTCAAGTGGTGTACCGCAGCGGCATCGAAGCGGTTCACGGGTTTATAGTCGGAATGGCCTTCCTGCTTGCCTTCCGACTCCTGTTGTTCCAAAATCTCGTCGTCCTTGATTTCGTCGTCCATTCTTATTGGTCTTTAGCTTTTATGCTGCAAAGGTAATCATTTTCGGCGAGAATAACGATGAATTAAGTTTTTTTTGCAGAGCAGAGATTTTTGAGAAGGGGATATGTAAGAATATTTCGTACTTTTTGGTAGATTTTGTATTTGTCTGATAGTCAAAAGGTTACGACGGCTTTGGGTTTGGGCTATGTAAAGTGGGACTTTAGGCTAGGTAAAGTGGAGGTTTAGACTAACTAAACTCCCACTTTAGTTTAACTAAACTTGGAATTATACCCCAGAGTGATCCTGGATGTAATAAAAATTTGCTGTTGCGGACTTGAGGTGGAGTGGCGGCTTCGACTTAAAAAATGCGGATAACCTTTGGTTATCTCAGGAAAAAGACTTACCTTTGCACGCCAAATAGTAAAAACAGAATAATCACATGCAAATGACAGCAAACGAGATCCGCGACTCATTCAAGAAGTTCTTTGAGTCGAAGCAGCACGCCATCGTGCCCTCAGCGCCTATGGTCATCAAGGACGACCCCACGCTGATGTTCACCAACGCAGGCATGAACCAGTGGAAAGATATTATCCTCGGCACCCGCGACCCGGAGCCCCGACGGAGGGCAGACACGCAGAAATGCCTCCGCGTCTCAGGCAAGCACAACGACCTGGAGGAGGTGGGACACGACACGTACCACCATACCATGTTCGAGATGCTCGGCAACTGGTCGTTCGGCGACTACTTCAAGGAGGGTGCCATCGACATGGCATGGGAGTATCTCGTGGATGTGCTCAAGCTGAATCCTGAGGACCTCTACGTGACGGTCTTCGAGGGTTCGCCCGAAGAGAATATCCCCCGCGACGACGAGGCCGCCCGCTACTGGGCCAAGCACGTGCCTGAGGACCATATCATCAACGGCAACAAGCACGACAACTTCTGGGAGATGGGCGACACGGGCCCCTGCGGTCCCTGTTCCGAGATCCACGTCGACAGCCGTACCCCCGAGCAGCGCAAGGCCTCGGGTGTCAGCGGCCGCGACCTGGTGAACCACGACGATCCCCAGGTGATCGAGATATGGAACCTCGTGTTCATGCAGTTCAACCGCAAGGCCGACGGCTCGCTGGAGAAGTTGAGCATGAACGTGATCGACACGGGCATGGGCTTCGAGCGCCTCGTCCGCATGCTGCAGGGCAAGCACTCGAATTACGATACGGATATCTTCCAGCCGATTATCAAGACTCAGGAGCAGATCACTGGCCTGAAGTACACCACTTTCGAGGAAGGTGAGGTCAGCAAGCAACAGGACGACATCAACGTCGCCATGCGTGTCTGTGCCGACCATCTGCGCGCCGTATCCTTCTCCATCGCCGACGGCCAGCTGCCTTCAAATGCGAAGGCAGGCTACGTCATCCGCCGCATCTTGAGAAGAGCTGTCCGCTATGCCTATACGTTCCTCGGACAGAAGGAGGGCTTCCTCTATAAACTCGTGCCCACACTCGTTGCCGAGATGGGCGATGCCTTCCCGGAGTTGAAGGCCCAGCAGCAGTTGATCTCGAAGGTGATGAAGGAGGAGGAAGAAGCCTTCCTGCGCACCCTCGACAAGGGTATCTCACTGCTCGACAAGGCCATGGAGCAGTTGAAGGCTGATGGCAAGACGGAACTCGACGGTGTGCAGGCCTTCCGCCTGTTCGACACCTACGGCTTCCCCCTCGACCTGACGGAGCTCATCTGCCGCGAGAATGGCCTCACGGTGAACGAAGAACAGTTCAACGTCGAGATGCAGAAGCAGAAGGAGCGTGCCCGCAATGCCGCTCAGGTGGAGAACTCAGACTGGACGGAACTGGCCCAGGGCGAACAGCAGTTCGTGGGCTACGACTATACGGAGTATGAGTGCCATATCCTCCGCTACCGCAAGGTGACGCAGAAGAAGAACGAGTACTATGAACTCGTGCTCGACTATACGCCGTTCTATGGCGAGATGGGTGGTCAGGTAGGCGACGCTGGCGTCATCTGCAATGAGGCCGAGACCGTCGAGATCATCGACTGCAAGCGTGAGAACAACCAGACGGTGCATATCGTGAAGCAACTGCCGAAGGATCCCTCGGCCCAGTTCATGGCCTGTGTGGATACCGACAAACGCGACGCTTCTGCCGCCAACCATACCGCTACCCACCTGCTCGACTATGCGCTGAAGCAGGTGTTGGGCGACCATGTGGAGCAGAAGGGCTCGTTCGTATCGCCAGACACCCTGCGCTTCGACTTCTCTCATTTCCAGAAGGTGACGGACGAGGAACTGCGCCAGGTGGAGCGCATGGTGAATGACATGATCCGTCAGGATATCCCCCTCGACGAACATCGTGAGGTGCCTTTCGATGAGGCCAAGAAGCTTGGTGCCATCGCCCTCTTCGGTGAGAAGTATGGCGACAAGGTGCGTGTGGTTCGCTTCGGCCCCTCGTGTGAGTTCTGTGGCGGTATCCATGCCAAGGCCACGGGTAAGATCGGTTTCTTCAAGATCATCGCAGAGAGCAGTGTGGCCGCTGGTATCCGTCGTATCGAGGCCAAGACAGGCCGTGAGTGCGAGGAACTGCTCTATAAGACGGAAGATATGCTGAAGGTCGTGAGCAACTTCTTCAATAATGCCAAGGACCTCCAGGGCGTGATTCAGAAGTACATCGACGAGCACGACTCCATGAAGAAGGAAATCGAGTCGTATCAGGCTCAGCGCGTTCAGGCTCTCGCCCAGGATTTGGTCGGCAAGGCCCGTCTGGTGAATGGCGTGAAGGTGGTCACAGGACAGTTCCCGATAATGCCCAATGCTGCCAAGGACCTCGTGTTCAAGGTGCGTGAACTGATTGGCGAGAACCTGGTTTGCGTCGTCGGTACCGTCTTCGACAATAAGCCGATGCTGAACGTGATGCTCAGCGACGATATGGTGAAGGACCATGGTCTGAATGCCGGACAACTGGTTCGCGAGGCAGCCAAACTGATGCAGGGAGGCGGTGGCGGACAGCCGCACTATGCTTCTGCTGGTGGTAAGAACGCCGATGGTCTCTCTGCTGCCATCGACAAAGTCGTGGAACTGGCAAACCTCTAAATAATAATCCCCTCGCAATCGCGAGGGGATTATCATTATAACGCTATGGGAACGACGACCTTGAATACCACGTTGCGCCCCATGTTGTAGACACCCCGGCGCCCTGTCGCCTCGTTCATATCGCCGTATTTCAGGCGGCTCAGGTGGTTCTGATAGGCGCGATTCAGTAGGTTGTTGGCTGTAATGTAGAGTTCGGAAACCTTCTTGCCGTTAAGCGTGAGGTCGGTACCTGCCGAGACATTCAGCAGCGTGTAACTGGGCGTGGCTGTCTCCGTGCCGTCGACAGCATACACATGGCTCTGCTTCAGGTAGCACTCCAGCCCTGCCGCGAGGTAGAGATTGTCTACAGAGAAGCCTGCAGCGTGGTGGGTATGGTGCGAATGGTGGCCTATGGTAGGATGGCTATGGTGCAGCAGTTCCCATTTCAACTCCGACGTCCAGCGTGGAGCAGGGGTGTAAGGCAGGTATTTCGCCTCCTCTGGCTGGTGCAGTTGGCGGGCATCGACATACGAGAAGGTGTTGGCCAGGTGTAGCGAGTGGATGGGATGGAAGTCGGCACCAGCCTCGAAGCCCAGCAGGCGGGCATCGCCCTGGGTGTAACTGTATACCGCTGTTCCGTCGATTTCCCTGCCTTCGTTCCTCAAGAAGATGTAATTGTCGATACGGCTGGCGAAAAGAGCTAACTGCGCTGATACGTATGGCGACGTGAAGTCGAGGCCGAGGTCTGCCTGCAGACTGTACTCGGGCTTCAACTGCTTGTTGCCCACCTCGTAGCGCAGGGCTCCGTGGTGCGCACCGTTGGAACCCAGTTCACTCATGTTGGGAGCACGGAATCCGCGTGCCACGTTCAGGCGCAGGTTCAGATGCTCGCACATATTCCATACGGCGCCGATGCTGCCTGTCACGCTGCTGAAGTTACGGCTGAAGTCGCTAAACCGCTCTTTGCCATTCTCCATGAGTGCGTCTCCGTGCAGGTGACGATGGTCGAAGCGCACGCCGCCGTTCAGCGTCCATTGGCTTAACTGCTTGCTGGCGGTGAGGTAGAGGCCTGCGTCGAACAGACGGTAGGCAGGGATGAGATACTCCTCGCCAAGGTTCTGCGACTGCTGCCACATGCCCTGGATGCCTGTCGACAGTTTCCAGCCATTGAACTCGTGGGTCAGATAGCGGGCGTCGTAAGTCACGGTGTGGAGTTTAAAGTAGAGGGCGGGCTCCTCTGTCTCATGGTCGTGCTCCTCTGCTTCGTGCTCATGTGCATGGTGATGGTGTTCTTCAAACTCTTGGCGACGATTCTGCTGATAGCCTATGATGATCTTCAACCAGCCCCGCGACAGGTTCAGCGAGTTGTCCCATACTAACTTGTAGTGCTTTATCTGCTGGTAGGGGAGCCATTTGCCGTAACTGTGACCGCTCCAGTCATCCTCGTGTACCAGTTGCCCTGTATGCTCGTCTCGCTCTCCCTCGATGATGCCTGGCGTCTGATGGTAGGCCGACAAGGTAAGGTGCGTGTGGCCCCATTGCCTGTTCAGTCCGAGCATCAGTCGTCCTGCCACTTCGCGGAACTGTGAGCCAGGCACGTAGCCGTCGTACTTGTTCTTGTAGGCGTGGGCCATCTTCTGCGAGAAGCGTCCGTCCCATACAAATCCTCGTTGGTTTCCCGCAAAGTTGAGCGAGTAGTCGAAGAGTCCGTTGTTGGTCTGATACTCTGTAGAGAGGTTCGCCTTCATCTCACCTTCTGGCAGGGTGGGAGCCGCGTGCAGAATCAGCACACCCGCCATGGCATCGCTGCCGTACATCAGCGAGGCAGGCCCTTTGAGTATCTCCACGGAATTGATACCGGCACCGTCGATCTCGATACCGTGCTCATCGCCCCATTGCTGACCTTCCTGCCTAACGCCTTCGTTCATGACGATGATGCGGTTGTATCCGAGGCCGCGGATGATGGGCTTGGAGATGCCGCTGCCCGTGGTAATCTGCGCGACGCCAGGCTGTTTGGCTATGGCATCGATGATATTCGTAGAAGATGTCTGCCGCAGTTCCTTGCCTGTGACAATGGAGATGGGGGCTGTGGAATGCTTGAGTTTGGTGGCGCCAGTGACGCCTGTTACTGTCAGTTCGTTCAACTTCAGGTGTTTATAGAACACGTCCGTAGAGTCTGACGCATGATCATGATGCTGGTGACCACGCTGCTCCTGTGCTGTCATGGTCATGCCTACGCACAACAATGACAGGATGATAAATATCTTATTCATTCTGTTTGTCTAATAAATAATAATGTGTCGTTGGTTTCCTCCTTGCAAAGACTACGGAACGAACGGGGGAGCGCGGGATGATTTGCACTGCCCTGTCTCTAACAGTGTAAAAGTGATGCTGCGAGATACGGCAGTGACTGTTGCGCATAAAGATGCTGTCCACAACAAGAGGGTGGCAGGCGTGTAGGGAAGAGACAGAAACTGACATAGCACACAAGTGCTAAGGTGTGTGGCGGCTGTAGTGATGTGGCCAGAGTGATGGATATGATGGGCACAATCATCGCAAATGGCTGCGGGGGCAGCAACTGGCTGATGATGGTGCAAGGCTGAGAGCATTATTATCGACACGAATATCGACAATAATACCCACGCTGATGTTATCCTTTTTCTCTGTCTCTTCATTTTTCAGGTGCAAAGTTACGCATTATTCCAAAATAATTCGTATCTTTGCAGCAAAATATTGTGATTATGGCACTGAATCTTAACAAAAATCTCAAGTTGTACTACTCCATCAGTGAGGTAGCGAAGATGTTTGGCGTGAATGAAAGTACGCTCCGCTACTGGGAGCAGGAATTCTCGTTCTTGAAGCCGAAGACTACGGGCCTGTCGAAGGCGCGGCAATATACGGAGAAGGATATCGAGCACGTGCGTCTTATCTATAACATGGTGAAGGTGCGCGGATTTAAGATATCTGCTGCCAAGAAACTGATTAATGCCAACCGTAAGGGCGTCGACAAAAAGGCTGATGTCATCAGTTCGCTGATAAACATCCGTACTGAACTACAGGCAATGAAAAAACAACTTGACTATTTGCAGTAGTCTTTCCACTCATTACGGTAGTTGAATACAGAGGCAGGCGTAATCAGCTCTGCCTCTTTTTTCGTCAACAGGCGGCTCCAGGCTACGCGAGATTTCGTCGACGCTCCCTCGCCATGATTATTGTATTCCATGTAGCGGGCAGTCTGTTCGCGCTGCTTCTCCCAGTGGTGCCACCCTTCAGGCCGGATATGGCGCCCCAGCTCGCAGTTCATGAAGAGGGTGTAGCCATAGTCGCGCCAAGGACGTCCCAGATAGACTTGGTCTACACCCTCAGCGGCTGTCAGACGACAGTTGTTGAAAATGTAGCCATACGGCTGGTCCTTCGGTGTGGAGGCTGCCGTGACATAGCTGTTGACAAGACTCTCGATGGTGCAGTCCTCAAACCATGCTGTGCTGGGACCGAAGATAAAGTCGGTGGTGCCACAGATATAACAGCCTTTAAACCATAGCCGTGTGCCGGCCACGCCTGTGTAGATTGTATCCTGATGGCCGATGATGCGGCAGTTCACAACCTTTATACGATCGCCTTCGGTATGCAGCGACACGGCCTGACCAAGTCTGGCGGAATTGTTTTCGATGGTCAGGTTTTTCAGGGTGATGTCGTTGCCTTCTACTTTGAGCGTATAGGTGCGGAAGGTGCCCATGGGCTGTAGTCGCGGCTCTGCTGTACCTAAGAGCACTTTCACGTTCGCATGGTCGTCGTAGGTGATGATGGTCTGCTCGGCATCTTCGCCACAGAGCTCGATGTTTTGTAGCCACGAGGGGATGATGAGCTTCTCTTTATACGTACCTTTTTTTATATATATCACTTTGTGATAGTCCATGAAGGCACGGCATACCTCGATGGCCTCGTCTATGGTGCGGAACTCGCCCGTGCCGTCTCGGGCCACGACGATGGTGTCAGGGTTGTCATACTTCCCTGCTGCATGGGTGAGGGAGGGAAGGGTGATTAGGGTAAGTAGGAGGAGTAGGGATTTGAGGGGATTCATATTGTTATAGGATTTCTGATATTTCTTTCAAGTCGGCGACGGCCTTGAGGTTGTTCACGATGCTCTTCATATCCTCGCGGTCGTGGACACGCAGTTCGATGCTGCCATCGAAGATGCCATCCTCACAGGTGATGACGACCTTATGGATGTTCACGTTCATCTGAGAGGAGATAATCTGCGTAATCTCGTTTAGCAGCCCCACGCGGTCGATGCCTCCCAACCGCAGGGTGGCATCGAAGTAGAGAATCTTGTGCATGTCCCACTTGATGTCGATGATACGGTTGCCGAAGCTGGTCTTGAGCTTCGCAGCCACAGGACAGTTACGCTTGTGGATCTCTATCTGGTTCTTGTTGTTGATATAGCCCAAGGCATCATCACCGGGGATGGGATGGCAACAGCTGGCAAACTTATACTGGTTGATGTTCTCCTCGCTGATATAGATGGGCTTCTTGCGATTAAATTTCTCAGGCACGATGAAGAGGTCTTCTTTGGGAGCCTCTCCTTTCTTCTTCTTGCCTACGAAGGGCACGTACTTGCGCCAACCTGTGCTCTCGCCACTCTTGTTCTTGCCGCTGAGCTCATCTAAGTCTTTATCGCCAAGGATGACGATCTTCTCGCCGAGAGCCTGGTAGAACTCATTGCGCTTGCTGTAGTCGTGGAACTCCGCCAGACGGTCTGCCAGAGCGAGGCTGGGTTCATGGTGGTTCTTCTCAAGGAATTCGTTCAGAATATCCTCGCCCCTGCGCTGCACCTCTCTGTTGTCGCGGCGCAGAATGGCCTGAATCTTTGCCTTGGCCTTGGCAGTAGATACAAAGTTGATCCATGCCGGACTGACATGTTGTGACTTCGACGTGAGTATCTCCACCTGGTCGCCGCTCTGCAACTTGTGGCTCAAGGGTACCAGCTTGTGGTTTACCTTCGCGCCAATGCAATGGCTGCCGAGGAAGGTATGGATGGAGAAGGCGAAGTCGAGGGCGGTACAGTCGGCGGGTAGTGTGCGGATCTCTCCCTTGGGGGTAAAGACAAAAATCTCGCTGGCGAAGAGGTTCAGCTTGATGGTGTCGAGGAAATCCATGGCATCGGGCTGCGGGTCGTCGAGGATTTCCTTGATGGTGCGCAGCCAGTCGTTCAGTTCGTTCTCGTCTTCTGTATACTCCTCTTCTACGCCGTCCTTGTATTTCCAGTGGGCGGCAAAGCCTTGTTCTGCCACCTCGTCCATACGGTCTGAGCGGATCTGTACCTCTATCCACCGACCTTGTTTCGACATTAGTGTCACGTGTAGCGCCTGGTAGCCGTTGGCCTTGGGCTGCGAGAGCCAGTCGCGCAGACGGTCGGGATGCGATTTGTAGATTTTCGAGATGGCCACGTAGATTTTGAAGCACTCGTCGATCTCCTCCTCTCTGACCTTAGGCGTGAAGATGATGCGCACGGCCAGGATATCGTAAATCTCCTCGAAGGTGACGTGCTTGTTCTGCATCTTGTTCCAAATAGAGTAGGGGCTCTTCACGCGCTCCTTGATCTCGTATTGGATACCCATCTTTTCCAACGACTCTTTGATGGGGGCCGTAAACTGGTCGAAGAGTTCGTGACGTGAGGCGTGGGTAGACTCCAGCTTCGCCTCGATGTTGGCAAACTCGTCGGGATGTTCAAATTTGAAACTGAGGTTCTCCAGTTCCGACTTGATCTTGTTCAGCCCTAAGCGGTTGGCCAGAGGAGCATAGATATAGAGTGTCTCACCTGCTATCTTGTATTGCTTGTTGGCAGGCTGTGAGTCGAGGGTGCGCATGTTGTGCAGACGGTCGCAGATCTTGATGAGGATTACGCGGATATCATCACTCATCGTCAGCAGCAGCTTCTTGAAGTTCTCAGCCTGGGCTGAGGCCTGCTCGCCGAAGATGCCGCCACTGATCTTTGTCAGCCCGTCTACAATCTGGGCAATCTTTGCCCCAAAGATGTTCTCGATATCCTCCACGGTGTAGTCCGTGTCTTCGACGACGTCGTGCAGCAGTGCCGAACAGATACTCGTAGAGCCGAGCCCTATCTCCGAACAGGCGATCTGTGCCACGGCGATGGGGTGCATAATATATGGCTCGCCAGAGAGACGGCGCACCCCCTTATGGGCTTGGCGCGCAAAATTGAAGGCCTTTGTGATGAGGTCTACTTTCTTACGATGGCGCGAATTGGTATAGTCGCGCAACAGTTTCTCGAACGCCTCGTTGATGAGTTTGTCGTCGGCTTCTTCTTGTAGTCTAAGTTCTTCCTCTGCCATATCTCATTCCTCCTTAGTCATTTCGCATTACCTGATTCTCAGTTTCTTACCAGCTCGGATGCTGTTGCCTTTGAGACCGTTCAGCTTACGGAGTTTGGCAACGGTGGTCCCGTTGCGCTTAGCGATCTGCGACAGCGTCTGTCCGCGCTGAATGGTTATGGAACTGCCTCCTCTTGCTCTTCCGCGACGCGAGTTGCGGGCTGAGCGACGACTGTAACGGCCGCTTCGCCTGCTGTAAGATCCACGTTTGCGGGAGAACGTTGGCAGGTCGTCGTTGACATCCACCACCAGTCGCTTCGTCAGCAGCTCACTCACGCGGAAATTATAGATAGAGTCTTCGTTGTCGATAAATTTGCCAGTGTCTGCCAGTGGCATCCTGATGGTGCTGGGCTTGGTGTTGCCTGGCACAACATCACGACGGTACGACGGGTTCAGCGAACGTAGCAGGTCGGTGTCGGTCCCTATGACCCCAGCGATCTGCTCCAGATGCACGTCACGATGTACCATCACCGTATCTGTCTGTGCTGGCAGACGGGTAGTCATTGGACAGATGTTGTGCTCGCAGTAGTAGGTCATGATGTAGGTGGCCGCGATGAAGGCAGGCACATAGCCGCGCGTCTCTGCTGGCAGGTATGGATAGATGTGCCAGTAGTCCTTGTTGAGCGTCTCGTTTACTTGTCCTGCGGTGCCGGCATTGGCACGGTGGATGGCTTTGTTGATGTTCTCTGGCCCGCAGTTGTAGGCTGCAATCACCAGGTTCCAGTCACCGAAGATCTTATAGAGATCCCTCAGATAGCGGGCTGCAGCATACGATGATTTCACGGGATCGCGGCGCTCGTCGACTAGCGAGTTCACCTCCAGCCCATACTGCTTGCCTGTTCCGAGCATGAACTGCCATAGACCTGTAGCACCAGCCCTCGACACAGCCTTGGGGTTCAGGGCCGACTCGATGATAGGCAGGTATTTCAGCTCAAGGGGCAGTTGGTAGGTCTCAAGGGCTTCCTCAAAGATGGGTAGATAGAAGTTGGCTGCACCCAGCATATAACTGACTGAATAGCGTAGTCTTCCGCTGTAACGGTCAATGAAACGCTGCACGATGTCGTTATAGGCCAGTTCCATGACGGAGGGTATGCGGCTGAGCCGCTCGATATATACCTCCTTTGGAAAGGTTGGGTTCTCGTTCTTCATCTCGCAGTCGCCAGGCGACAGATAAGTCTTCGACATGTAGAGGTTGAGCAGACTGTCGAGGTCGTAGGTCATGGCCTCGGGGAATTCGATGACCTCCTCGTTGCCTTCGTCGTCGGTGACGGCAAACTCGTCGTTGGTCAACTCTTCCGCGTTTTCTTCTTCGTCCTCTTCTTCGTCGTCTATATCATCTTCGTCCTCAATGTCAGCTTCGATGTCGTCTTCTGTCGGAATGTCGGTATTTACTACTTGTGCATTCAGACCGAGGTTCCATCCAAGGAAAGCGGCAACGAGGGTTATCATAAGTTTCTTCTTCATTCTTTCTATTTTTTATAAATGATTATCAATATGTTTAAAAGTTCAAGCTGCATTGCAGTCCTACTGACGATGCGTCAAGCGGGTTGTTTGAAGAGCGGTTGTTGAGGATTGTGGGCTCCACCCGCAGGCTCAGGTCGTCGGAGATGTCAAACACCGACAGCTCAGCGTCTACATAAGCGTCGATGACGGAAAGGGCATAGACACCCACCATGACGAAGAAGCTCAGGTCGCGCCAACGTCTGTATTTGTCCTTTCGCTTCTTGAAGATTTCCTCAAAACGCTTCTTTTCAGCCGGCGTCGTAATCTGCATTCCAAGGTGCAGGAACTGGTTGTAGCTCTGCGTGCCAGGGTCGTTGTCTACCAGGTCCAGATAGGCCTGTGAGTAGTCCTTGTACATCGTGTTGTTCCAGTTCATGGCATACAGACAGCCAATGAATCCGCCATACACGATGGGCAGTTTCCAGTATTTGCGGTTGTATATCTGCCCTCCTCCGGGGATGACCAGTGCGAGCCATAGTGCGCGCTTGGGGTCAGGGCGCCACGTGGCCCAGTCGTGTACCTTGGCAGTCTTCGTGCTGAGGGTCGTATCTACTACGAGTGATAGGCTTTCGAGCGTGGCGTTATTCACACTGTCGCTGTCTGTGCGGTCCTGTGCCACGATATTCTGGCCTCCTGCCACAATCAGCAGACAGATTGTCATCAGTATGTGTTTCATCTCGCTTCTCACTTGTAGCCTCTCGCCTCTGATTCAGTTCTTGATCTTGTCGAAGATGTTCATCACATACTCCAACTCGTCTTCGTTGATAAATGGAATGCTAATCTTGCCTTTGCCCTGCGACGAGCATGTCATCTGCACCTTCACCTTGAAAAGTTCAGACAGGCGGTCGCGTAGGATACTGTATTCCAAGGGCAGTTGCGTTTCCGATTTCTTCACGCTTTGGATGGTCTCACCGTTCTTCAGCTTCTGCACCATCTCTTCCACCTTTCTTACAGAATAGCCGTTGCGTTGCACCTCCTTGAACAGCTTGAGCTGAGTCGAAGGACTGTCGATGGAGAGCAGTGCACGGGCATGGCCCATGTCGATGTCTTTATTCTTCAGGGCGATCTGTATCTGGGCGGGCAGTTTCAGCAGGCGCATGTAGTTGGTGATCGATGTGCGGCTCTTGCCCACGCGCTCCGAGATTCGTTCCTGCGTCATACCCGTCGCCTCCGACAGGTGCTGGTAGGCCAGTGCGATTTCGATGGGGTTCAGGTCTTCGCGCTGGATGTTCTCCACCAGTGCCATCTCCATCACCTTCTCGTCTTCCGCCGTACGGATATAGGCGGGGATGGTGGTCAGCCCAGCCAGTTGTGCTGCCCTCCAACGGCGCTCACCTGCGATGATCTGATACTCCTTCTCGCCCATCTGCCTGAGGGTGACGGGGGTGATGAGGCCTATCTCGCGGATGCTGGCGGCCAGGTCTTGTAGTGCTATCTCGTCGAAGTCCGTACGAGGTTGGTTGGGGTTGGGCGAGATCATGCTGATGGCAATCTCATTGAGGTTCGACGAGCCTTGGGCGTGCACATCGCTCGTGTCTATCAGGGCATCGAGGCCCCTGCCTTTCCCTGTGCCGATGTTGTCCAGTCCTCGTCCGAGTACACTGCGGTCGTATTTCTTCTTTACAGCCATGATGGTTTTGGTTTGGTTTATTTGTTCCTTAGGATGATCTCTCTTGCCAGGGCAAGGTGGTTCTTGGCTCCTGTGGAGTCGGCATCGTACAGGATCACAGGCAGACCGTGACTGGGACTCTCCGACAACTTCACGTTACGCTGGATGACGGTCTTGAACACCAGTTCCTGGAAGTGGCGCTTCACCTCGTCGTAGATCTGGTTTGCCAGGCGCAGGCGACTGTCGTACATCGTCAGCAGGAATCCTTCTATCTCCAGCCGTGCATTCAGCTTGTTCTTGATGATTTTGATGGTGTTCAGCAGCTTGCTGATACCTTCCAGGGCGAAATACTCGCACTGCACGGGGATGATGACCGAGTCGGCGGCAGTCAGCGCGTTGACGGTGATGAGTCCCAGTGACGGCGAGCAGTCGATAAGTATGTAGTCGTAGTCCTGTGCCACGGGCTCCAGCAGCTTCTTCAGGATATTCTCCCGGTTTTCCAGGTTCAGCATCTCTATCTCTGCTCCCACCAGGTCTATATGGCTGGGAATGATATCCAGCCCGTCGATATCTGTCGTGTAGATAGCATCCCTGACGTCTGCCTTGTCGATGATACATTCGTAAATAGAACATTCCACTTCCGTGATGTCTACACCCAGTCCGCTGGAGGCGTTGGCCTGAGGGTCTGCGTCTACTACCAGCACGGTCTTCTCCAGGGTGGCGAGCGAGGCTGCCAGGTTAATGGTGGTTGTCGTCTTTCCCACGCCGCCCTTCTGGTTTGCTATTGCTATGATCTTACTCATCTTTGCTCTTATTATCCTAATTACTTTTTGATATAAATAGAGAATTTTGGCCACAAAGTTACTAATTTTCGTCGAGAATTCCTTTCATTTAAACCTTTTTTCGTAATTTTGCAGTCAAATCATTGATATTTTATGGAAATTAAACGACCGTTACTACTTATTTCCAACGATGACGGCTACCAGGCCAAGGGTATCCGCCAGTTGGTGGAGATGCTGTCCGACTACGGCGATATCATCGTCTGTGCACCTGATGAGGCTCGTAGCGGCTTCTCCTGTGCCTTCTCCGCCACCGTGCCCCTTCGCCTTACTCCACATTCATCATTCCATACTTCACCCTCCGCCCTCCAAGTGTGGTCGTGCAACGGCACACCTACCGACTGTGTGAAGATGGCCTTGGCAGAGCTGTGCCCCCGTAGGCCCGATATGGTTATTGGCGGCATCAATCATGGCGACAATGCCTCTGTCAATGCACACTATAGTGGTACGATGGGTGTCGTGCTTGAGGGGTGTATGAAGTATATCCCCTCTGTGGCGTTCTCATTGTGCGACCACCGCGACGATGCCGACTTCTCGCCCCTGCGGCCTTATGTCAGATCCATCACGGAGAGGGTGCTGGCCGAGGGACTGCCCAAAGGCGTGTGCCTAAATGTGAATTTCCCTCTACTTGGCGATGCAGCCGACTCTGATACTCAGAAGGCCGACTACCAGGGTGTTCGTGTCTGTCGCATGAGCAGTGGCACCTGGAGTAGTGAGGTCACCAAGTGCCATCATCCGCGAGGCTACGACTACTGGTGGATGGTGGGTCATTATCATAACGATGAGCCAGAAGCCACGGATACAGATCGCTGGGCCCTCGATCACGGCTATGTGGCCGTCATCCCCACGCAGATTGACCTCACCGCCTACAAGGCCATCGATCAGCTTTCCACGTGGTTTGAAGGTAATCATATATAAGCAATGAAATACTACCTCATCGTTGGCGAAGCCTCTGGCGACCTTCATGCATCCCACCTGATGCAATCGTTGAAAAATGCTGACCCGAAGGCGGAGTTCCGATTCTTCGGCGGCGACCTGATGACTGCTGTCGGTGGTACGCGAGTGCGCCATTATCGCGACCTGGCGTTCATGGGCGTGATACCTGTACTGCTTCATCTGCCAACCATCTTGAAGAATATGAGCTTCTGCAAACAGGATATCCTGTCGTGGCAGCCCGACTGCGTGATTCTGGTCGACTATCCTGGCTTCAACCTGAAGATTGCGAAATTTATTCATCGCCAGCGTCAGAAATCCAACCATTTTAGACCAGCTGTCTACTATTATATCTCACCTAAGATCTGGGCGTGGAAAGAGCACCGCATCAAGAACATCCGTCGCGATGTCGACGAGCTCTTCTCCATCCTGCCTTTCGAGGTCGACTTCTTCGAGAAGCGACACCATTACCCCATCCATTACGTGGGTAATCCTACCGCCGACGAGGTTCGCCAGTATATGCTCACCGCTCCTCGTGCGCCACGCACCACGAAAACCATCGCCCTCCTGGCTGGCTCGCGACAGCAGGAAATCAAAGACAACCTCCCTGCCATGATCGAGGCCGTCAGGCCCTATATGAACGACTATCGCGTGGTGCTGGCTGGTGCCCCAGGCATTGAGGCTGCCTATTACGAACCCTTCCTCAGGGAGAGTGGGGTGGAGGTGGTCTTCAACCAGACCTTCCGTCTGCTCTCGCAGGCCCATGCCGCCCTTGTCACCAGTGGCACGGCCACCCTCGAGACGGCCCTGTTTGGCGTGCCGCAGGTGGTGTGCTACAAGCTTCCCCTGCCCAAGGTCGCCCGCGTGGTGCGCCGCTATCTTATCAAGGTGTCATATATATCACTAGTTAACCTCATTGCCGACCGCGAAGTCGTGACGGAACTCCTGGCTGACACTTTCACTGTGAGCCATATCCGTCGTGAGCTGGAGCAGATCCTCGACGGCCCTCGTCGTGAGCAGATGCTTGAGGGCTATGCCGAGGTGTGGCGTCGTCTGGGCGACCAGAAGGCTCCCGACAACGCAGCGAATATTATAATTAATCTCTTAAACAATAAGTTGTCTAAATCATGAAACAATTCTTATCGTTGCTGGGCTTTGACCCGGCAAAGCATTCCGTGAAGGTAGAGATGATGGCAGGTCTCACCACCTTCCTTACGATGTCTTACATCCTCGCCGTCAACCCTCTGATCCTCAGCGATGCGGGCATGGACAAGGGCGCGGTGTTCTCTGCTACCGTCATTGCTGCCGCCATCGCCACCTGTGTGATGGCCTTTTATGCCAAACTGCCTTTCGCGCTGGCCTCGGGCATGGGTATCAACGCTTTCTTTGCCTACACCCTGGTCATCGTGATGGGCTACTCCTGGCAGCAGGCTCTCGCAGCTGTCTTTGTCGAGGGTGTCGTCTTTATCCTGCTCACCGTCTTTAAGGTGCGTGAGGCCATCGTCAACGCCATCCCGCTCAACCTGCGCTACTCTATCTCCGTGGGTATCGGCCTCTTTATTGCCTTCATTGGACTGAAGAACGGCGGCATTGTCGTTGCCAGCGATGCCACGATGACCGCCCTCGGTGCCTGGACGCCTACCACGCTCGTGGCAGCGGGCGGCATCCTGTTGGGGGCTATCCTGCTGTCGTTCCACGTCAAGGGAGCCCTCTTCTATACCATTATCATCATGACCCTCGTCGGCATCCCCTTCGGGGTCACACAGGTGCCAGAGGGCTTCACCATCCTCAGCATGCCCCAGTCTATCGAGCCAGTGGCGTTCCACATCGACTTCTCGCGTTTCATCAGCTTCGATGTCGAATACTATATCGTGGTGGCCACGCTGCTCTTCATGGACCTCTTCGACACCATCGGCACACTCATTGGCGCTGCCACTGGAGCCGAGATGGTCGACAAGAATACGGGTAAGATACCAGCCCTCAACCGCGCCCTGATGGCCGACGCCGTAGGTACAACGTTGGGCGCTCTCTGCGGCACCTCTACCGTCACCACCTATGTGGAGAGCACCACGGGCATCCTCGAGGGCGGAAGAACGGGTCTCACGGCCCTCACCACGGCCCTGCTGTTCTTCGTCGCCCTGTTCTTCTCGCCCGTCTTCCTCATGATCCCTGCCGCAGCCACCACCAGTGCCCTGTTCCTCGTGGGTGTGATGATGTTGCGTGCCATCATCCATATAGACTTCATAGGCTTCTCCGAGGCTATGCCCTGTTTCGTCACGATGCTCATGATGCCCTTCACGGCCAGCATCTCCGAGGGTATCGTCCTGGGCATGCTCTCCTATGTCATCGTCTATGTCTGCACTGGGCGCTATCGTGAGCTCTCGGCCACGGTTTATATCCTCTCGGCCTTCTTCGTGCTGAAGTATATCGCACCGCTGATTTAACAATAAAGTTTAATCGTGAAAATATGAAAAAGTTTTTTTCTTTCGCCCTGATGGCCGTTGCAACTCTCACGGCAAGTGCACAGAACCTACAGTTGCACTACGATTTCGGACGTAACCTCTATCCTGACCAGGAACCGTCTCGTCAGAAGGTCACTCTTACGCTCGAACAGTTTAAGGCCGACCCCTGGGGATCGTGGTTCTATTTCGTCGACCTCGACCTCAGCCGCAAGGAAACGCTTGCTGCCTATGCCGAGATCTCGCGCGAGTTCAATATCGGCAAAAAAGGCTTCGCAGCCCATGTCGAGTACGACGGCGGTCTCGGCTCCCACGTTGGAAGCTACCAGCAGGCAGCCCTCGTGGGTGCTGCCTACAACGGCCACAATGCCGACTTCTCCACCACCTGGGGCGTGCAGCTGATGTATAAGCGCTTCTTTAAGAGCAACGATATTAATTATGCTTACAATAGTGCTCAGCTGACGGGTATCTGGGGCACCACCTTCGCCAATAAGAAGTGTACTTTCTCGGGCTTTATTGACCTCTGGCGCGGCGTGAAGGCCAACGGCCACGGCATGCTCATCATCCTCTCTGAGCCCCAGTTCTGGTACAACGCCACAGAGCATCTCTCCATTGGTACCGAGGTGGAGTTCAGCAACAACTTCATCTTCAACTCCTACGATGATCAGACGTTCTTCGTCAATCCCACCCTCGCTCTGAAGTGGAACTTTTAACCGCTTCCTTCCCTTTGTTTGCATAAAGATGAGGCCCGTTGGTCTGCGAGCCTCATCTTCATGTAAATGTGGCATTGTGGCATTGTGGCATTGTGGCATTTTGGGTTTTCCGTCTGGCGCTGACGCAGGGAAGGGGGTGGAGATAGTTGCATAATCATAATAATTATATATATTCATTAATTATTATATATTATAATATATAATAATTAATGCAACTCTCGCGGCTGTAAAATGATAAAAACTAAAAATGCCACAATGCCACAATGCCACAATCGTTGGCATACAGCAAGTGGTAAAGAGTGTTCGCATTTTGGGTACATACGAAAAGTTCTTCAACCAAGGGCTGTGGAGCGTGGAAGGGAAGTGCTACTAAACTGGCAGATTAGGCAGGCTAAAGAAGCGCTTTAAGGCAACTAAAGCCGAAACCAGCGAAAAGCCTGAAAAAGGCAGTTCGCGACTGTTCTGACCGTTGGTAAATTTTGTTGACTTTTGTCAGAAGAAAGGTGCGGTCGCCTCACTTTTCAGGACAGGCCTTCGATCTCGCCGTTGACGATGGTGATGCGCTCTGCCTGCGGACTCTTGGGCAGGCCTGGCATGCGGAGCATGTCGCCAGCGATGGCAACGATCATCTCACTGCCGCAGTTGAGGATGACGTCGCGGATGCGGATGGTGAAGCCTTCGGGAGAGCCGTAGCGGGTGGAATCGGCGGAGAAGGAGAACTGGGTCTTGGCGATACAGACGGGGTAGCGGGCGATGGACTTGTCACCGCTGAAGGTTTCGCGGATGGCCTCCAGGCGCTTCTTACCCGTCTTGGTGAACTCCACGGCGGCTGCCCCGTAGATGCGCTTACACACCTTCTCGATTTTGCCCTCGATGGTGTCGTTCTCGGGGTAGGTGAAGTGGATGGGCAGGGGCTGGATGCGGTCGATGGTGTCGGCGACCTTCTGTGCCAGCTCGACGGCGCCCTCGCCGCCCTTGAGGAAGGCCTCGTTGACGGCGAAGCCCACACCCAGGTCCTCGCAGTTCTTACGCACGATGTCGATCTCGTCAGCACTGTCGAAGTCGAAGCGGTTAAGGGTGACGATAACGGGCTGGCCGAAGCCCTGCATGTTGTTGATATGGCGGTTGAGGTTCTTAAGACCCTCCGTCAGTCCTTTGGCATTGGGTTCCTTGATATGTTCGAGGTCGACACCGCCGTGCATCTTCAAGCCTTGTGTGGTGGCGACGATGACGACGAGACGGGGTTGGAGGCCGGCCTTGCGGCACTTGATGTCAAAGAACTTCTCTGCACCCAGGTCGGCACCGAAGCCTGCCTCGGTGACGACGTAGTCGCAGTAGCTCATGGCCATCTTCGTGGCGACGACGCTGGAGCAACCGTGGGCGATGTTGGCGAAGGGACCGCCATGGATGAAGGCGGGCGTCTGCTCGGTGGTCTGCACGAGGTTGGGGGCGAGTGCGTCGCGCAGCAGCACGGTGATGGCGCCAGCGACGCCGAGGTCGCTTACGCGGAAGGGCTTACCCTCGGCGGTGATGCCGAGCACGATGTTCTCAATGCGGCGCTGCAGGTCGGCTTCGCTGGTGGCGAGACAGAGGATGGCCATGAGTTCAGAGGCGGGGGTGATGTCGAAGCCTGTCTCGGCAACGACACCGTCGCCGCGGAGGCCTGTGACGATGTTGCGTAGGGCACGGTCGTTGACGTCGAGCACGCGCTTCCAATAGATCTCACGCAACGAGAAGCCGTCCTTACGGTGCTGGTAGATGTAGTTGTCGAGCAGGGCGCTGATGGTGTTGTGAGCCGAGGTGACGGCATGGAAGTCGCCCGTGAAGTGAAGGTTGATCTTCTCCATGGGCAGCACCTGGGCATAGCCGCCGCCGGCAGCGCCGCCCTTGATGCCGAAGCAGGGGCCGAGCGAGGGCTCGCGCAGGGCTACGGCGGCCTTCTTACCGATCTTGTTCAGACCCAGCGCGAGGCCAATGCTGACGGTGGTCTTGCCGATGCCGGCCTTCGTCGGGCTGATGGCTGTGACGAGGATGAGGCGGCTCTGACGGACGCGCGCCTCGTCGATGAGTGACACTGGCACCTTGGCCATGTAGCGGCCGTAAGGCTCGATGGATTCGGGGGCTATTCCTAACTGTGTGACGACCTCGCTAATGGGCAGCAGCTCGCTCTCGCGTGCTATTTGTATGTCTGTCTTCATCATCTGTGTTTGTTTAATGCGGGCACAAAAATAAGAAAAATACTCGAATTACGGGCGCTTTGCTGTCTGATTTTTTAATGTTTTAAGAAAAAAAGACCCGACACCGTCGCGGTGCCGAGTCCCAAACGCAAACTTCAAACAACCAAGAGAATATGTTTATCGTATGAAGAGCAGTTCACGGTACTTTGGCAGTGGCCAGAGAGCGTCGTCGAACATTTTCTCGAGTGGGACGTCGCCTTCAAGAATATGAATGATCCCTCAGGCCGTGCCGTCCAGAGGCGTGCATGAGCAGGCCTATTGACGGAGCCAAGGAGATCGCAAAACCTTCAAAACTCCTCACCTATTCACTCGGCTGTAAAACCTAAATTCTAACCCAAATTTCTATATATTCCCAAATGCCCGCCAAAAGTCCGACAAAAACAGAAAATAAAAATTGCTAAGTGCTTAATTTTTCAGCAACTTAGCAATTGAGATTGTTGGGGTACTCGGACTCGAACCAAGAATGACAGGACCAGAATCTGTAGTGTTACCATTACACCATACCCCAAACTTAAAGCATTCTCAGAACGCCCTCGTTCCGAATTGCGGGTGCAAAGGTAGCACTTTTTCTGGAACTGACAAAATTTTAAGGAAGAAATTTAATAAAAAACGTATTTTTTTCTTTTTCATTCCAAAATTATTTTGCATTTCGCTCAATTTACAGTACCTTTGCAGGCCAGATACATTATTTATATATGAACGAACTAGTAAAGACAATAACAGAAGCAATCCAAGAGAAGAAGGGTCGTGGCGTGGTAGTGGCCGACCTGACGAAGATAGACGGCAGCATCAGCAGCTACTTCATCATCTGCGAGGGAAGTTCTCCCACGCAGGTTGAAGCCATCTGCGAATCGGTGGGCGACCTGTGCCGCGAGCGACTTAAGGAAAAACCTACGCACGTGGTAGGACTGGAGAATGCACAGTGGGTGGCCATGGACTATGGCGACGCGCTGGTACACATCTTCCTGCCAGAGGTAAGAGCATACTACGACCTGGAACACCTCTGGGAGGATGCCGACCTGACGAGAATCGCTGACGTGGACTAATCATAGTCGTATGAATTGCAAAGTTGAAAATAGAAAGATAGGAAATGGACAATAACCAGATACCCAACAAAAACAATGGCAACGGGCCGAAGATGAACATGCCCAAGTTCAACATGAACTGGATCTATGCCATCGCTATCCTGGCCCTCGGCCTGTTGTACTTCTCGAGTGGCGGACCGCAGAACAGCAGCGTCAGCCGCACCGTCACTTATTCCAACTTCAAGACGATGATCGACAGCGGCTATGCCTCGAAGATAGTGATCAACAAGGCGCAAGGCATGCTGAAGATGTATGTCAAGCCAGAGCATATCCGCGACGTGTTCCATCAGAGTGCCCAGCAGACGGGCAAGGATCCTTACGTGGAGGTAGAGTTCGGCAGCATCGACCAGGTGGAGGAGTATATCAACCAAGCCAAGGAGGCTAAGACCTTTACTGGCGACTACACTTATGAGAATCGCAAGGAGAACGACTTCATCAATATGATCTTCTACAACCTCTTCCCCATCGTGCTGCTCATCGCGCTGTGGATGTTCTTCATGCGCCGCATGGGTGGTGGAGGCATGGGCGCTGGAGGTAACGTGTTCAGCGTTGGCAAGTCGAAGGCGAAGATGTATGAGAAGGGCGGCGACCTGGGCATCACGTTCAAGGACGTGGCAGGACAGGCTGGCGCCAAGCAGGAGATCCAGGAGATAGTGGACTTCCTGAAGAACCCCCAGAAGTATACCGAACTTGGAGGAAAGATTCCCAAGGGCGCCCTGCTGGTAGGCCCTCCGGGAACGGGTAAGACCCTGTTGGCCAAGGCTGTAGCCGGTGAGGCCGGCGTACCTTTCTTCTCGATGTCGGGCTCCGACTTCGTGGAGATGTTCGTTGGCGTGGGAGCCTCCCGCGTCCGTGACCTGTTCCAGCAGGCAAAGTCGAAATCGCCCTGCATCATCTTCATCGACGAGATCGACGCCGTGGGCCGTGCCCGTTCGAAGAACCCCGCCATGGGTGGTAACGATGAGCGCGAGAATACGCTCAATGCCCTGCTGACGGAGATGGACGGTTTCGGCACCAACAGTGGCGTGATTATCCTCGCTGCAACAAACCGTGCCGACATGCTCGACTCGGCCCTGTTGCGCGCAGGGCGTTTCGATCGTCAGATACATGTAGATCTGCCCGACCTCAACGAGCGCAAGGAGGTGTTCAAGGTACATCTGAAGCCTGTGAAGACAGACGATAGCGTGGATATCGACTTCCTCGCCCGTCAGACGCCAGGCTTCTCTGGTGCTGATATTGCCAATGTCTGCAACGAGGCCGCCCTGATAGCCGCCCGCCATAACTCGCAGACGGTGAAGAAGCAGGACTTCCTCGATGCCGTCGACCGCATCATTGGCGGCCTGGAGAAGAAGACAAAGGTGATGACAGAGCAGGAGAAGCGCTCTATCGCCATCCACGAAGCAGGCCATGCCACCATCTCGTGGTTCACAGAGTTTGCCAACCCGCTGGTGAAGGTCAGCATCGTGCCCCGTGGGCAGGCCCTGGGGGCAGCGTGGTACCTGCCAGAAGAGCGCGTGCTCCAGACGAAGGAAGCGATGCTCGACGAGATGTGCTCACTGCTTGGAGGCCGTGCGGCAGAGGAACTGTTCGTGGGTCATATCTCTACTGGCGCGATGAACGATCTGGAGCGCGTCACCAAGCAGGCTTACGGCATGATTGCCTTTGCAGGCATGAGCGACAAGCTGCCCAACGTGTGCTACTATAACAACGCTGAATATCAGTTCCAGAAACCTTATTCTGAGACTACGGCAAAGCTGATGGACGAGGAGGTGCTGCGCATGATCAACACCCAGTACGAACGTGCCAAGCAAATCCTTACGGAGCACAAGGAGGGGCATGCCCAGTTGGCACAGTTGCTTATCGATCGTGAGGTGATCTTCGCAGAGGATGTGGAGAAAATCTTCGGCAAGCGCCCCTGGACCAGTCGCGCTGAGGAGCTCCTTGAGGCTCAGATGCGTGCTGATGCAGAGCGTATGGCTGAAGAGCGCGCCAAGGAATTGGAGGCGGAAAAAGCTGAAAATGAGAAAAATACAGAAGAAGCTGATAAAGAGGAGGCTTAAGTCATGAGGAATTTCATCATCAGAACCATTACGGCGGTATTTTTTGTGGCTGCCATCGTGAGTTGCTTTCTGCGACCAGAAGCCATGATCTTCTTGTTTACACTTGTTACAGGACTGACTATCTGGGAGTTTACAGGCCTGGTCAATGATCGAGGTGATGTGACTGTCAATCAGATGATTTCCACTGTGGCTGGCGTGTTCTTCTTTCTGGCTATGGCAGGCTACTGCAGTGGCATCACCTCGGCCTCTGTGTTCATTCCCTATCTTGTCACACTCATCTACCTCATGGTGGCAGAACTCTATCTGAAGCAGGAAGACCCTGTCAACGACTGGGCTTATACGATGATGAGCCAACTCTATATCGCGCTGCCTTTCTCGCTGCTGAACGTGCTGGCCTTCCAGTCGGATGCTGATGGTGTCCACTTTGTGTGGTCTATACCGCTGTCTGTATTTATCTTTCTCTGGATAAACGATGCCGGTGCCTATATCTGCGGTTCGCTGCTTGGCAGACATAAACTATTCCCACGCATCTCTCCAGGAAAGTCGTGGGAAGGCAGTATCGGAGGCGGCGTTTTGGTAGTCATCGTGGCTGTGCTGGTGTGGCATCTGTCTGAGCAATATGCTCAGAATCCACTTGGCCTTTCTGCCATAGAGTGGGCCGGTCAGGGTCTCGTGGTAGTAGTCTTTGGCACGTGGGGCGACCTTGTTGAGTCGCTTTTCAAGCGTACCCTCGGCATCAAGGACAGTGGCCATATCCTGCCAGGTCACGGGGGCATGCTCGATCGTTTCGACTCCACCCTTATGGCAGTCCCTGCCGCCGTCGTGTATCTCTACACATTGACGGTAATCTAAAAACCTTATTTCACCTCGTAGAGCACACTGAGCGTGGGACGATAGGTGTTTTCGAGCGTGAGGGTAATGAAGCCTCCTTCTGTCTCGAACTTGGCAATCTTGTGGTCGTCGCCATGTTTTGGCATGTTGGGCCAAGAGCCTAACTCTTTTTCAAAATCGTCGCGCAATTGTTGCCAGAAGCGGCGTGTGCTGTCGTTGGTGGAGAGGGTGTAGTTCTCCTGCAAGGCTTGGAGTCGGCCGTTCTGCTGAGCCAGCATCAGGCGGTAGTGGTCGCCAGTGCGGGCCATCACAATACGGGTAAAGGCAGAGTCGGTCTTGGCTGAGTCGACGGCGTAGCCACGCTGCTGGAGTGAGTCGACGAATGCTTGGATGGGCAGATCCATAGCCAGTCCGCGATAGGCGAAGCGCTTTTGCTCGCCATTGTTGCAGGCACAGAATGCCACCAAGGCCACAAAGTACAAAATAATCTTTTTCATACGCTAACTATTTATGATTTGGGGGCAAAGTTACGAAATAAACTGCAGAATGCGTAGATTATTCTTACTTTTTTTCTAAGTAATGTGTGTAATTTGCAGTTATTTTACTACCTTTGCAGGCGATGTTAGCAGAAACTATTCTCATAGCAGCTTTCTTGGCGCCATTGCAGGCAGAGGAAGACTCCATCCGTACAGAGCGGTTGGAGGAAGTGGTGGTGACGTCGAACTCGGCCCGCCAACGCATTCAGAACGTGCAGACTGGCGCAGAGGTTATCCAGCTGGAGGATTTGGCATCGGCACCCCAGCTGTTTGGGCAGACAGACATCATGCGGAGCATTCAGTTGCTGCCAGGTGTGAAGGCCGAGAGCGACGCATCGAGTAGCTTCCAGGTACGTGGCGGTACGTCGGCCCAGAATCAGGTGTTGTTCGATTTGGCTCCTGTCTATAACTCAGGGCATCTGGCAGGACTATTCTCTGCCTTCAACGAAGACGCGCTGGCATCGGCAACCCTTTACAAAGGTTTGCTGCCTGCCCAGTATGGCGGGGCTTCATCGGCCGTACTCGACATTACAGGTAAGACGGGTAACAGGAGTGGATGGCATGGAGGAGTGAGTGTAGGACTGCTTGCTGCAAAGGGAACAATTGAAGGCCCTATCGCCAAAGACAAGGCCTCGCTGCTGGTGACGGCACGCCGAACGTATATGGACCTCTTGCTGAAGGCTTCGAAGGATTTTAGGGATAATACCCTCTATTTCTATGATTTCAACGTAAAGCTCGACTGGACGCCGGACCGTCGTAATCAGTTCTTCCTGACTTTTTTCACCAGTCATGACCGCACGGCTGTAGACAAGATGGCTGATATCCGTTGGAGCAACCTGACGGCAGACCTGAAATGGCTGCACCATTTTAATGATGACGCCTATGCCCAGACGACAGCCTTCCTGAGCAACTATCTGACAGACAACGGTGTGGATTTCTTAAGAATGAACCTGTGGTACAAAGGTCATATCCGCCAGATTTCGCTCCGTCAGGATTTCTCCTTCAATCTCTCTCCTTTCAATCTGAATCTCAGGGCTGGTTTCCAGACATCGCTTTATAATGTGAAGTCTGCCGAGTGGCAGGTACTGAGTAAATACGATAAGGAACAGCGTCGTGCCTGGGAGAATACGGGTTGGGTGAACGGTACCTTCAATCTGCGTCCTGACCTTCAGGCCTCAGTAGGGCTGAGGGTCAACGCTTTCTCTCCCTTGGGCGGCTCGCTCTATTACGATATCGAGGACAACGGCGAGATAGGGTGGTACTATAACTACGGTGAGAATGAGATTGTGAAGACCCATCTGACACTGGAGCCCAGAGTCAGCATCAGTTGGCAACCCACATCACAAACCAGCGTGAAGATTGGCTATGCCAGAACCTCGCAAAACTTGCACGCCCTCAGAAATCAAAGCACTTCGACACCCTTCGACCGTTACACGATGAGTAGTAACATCGTGAAGCCGGAGACTGCAGATCAGTGGAGTGGGGGACTCTATCTGATGACCTCTCAGCAGGACTATGATTTCAGCATTGAGGGCTATTACCGGCAGATACGGGATGTGTTGGACTATAAAGACGGCAAGTCGTTTAGCAGTGAGATTGAGATAGAGCGCCTGATATTGGCAGGCGAAGGCAAGAGCTACGGTGTGGAACTCTGTGCCAGAAAAAACGGTGGCCGACTAACGGGTTGGATTGGTTATACCCTCTCGTGGTCGAAGACACGAATTGACGGCATCAACGGTGGCCAGTGGTATGATGCCAACAATGACCGCCGTCATGACATCAACATCGTGGGCATGTACAAACTGAACAATCGATGGACTATCAATGCGGCCTGGGTGTTCAACAGCGGACAGGCTTTCACGGCTCCCAGTGGCAAATATCAGGTCATTGATAATTGGATATATTATTATGCCGAGCGTAATGGATATCGGGCTCCCGATTACCATCGTCTGGATGTGAGTGCGGTGCTGAAATGTGGAAAGAGAAAAGAGAAGAGAGGAAAGAGGGGAGTGGAAAGTGAATGGGTGTTTGGCATATATAATTTATATAATAGGTATAATCCGTTCCTCATCAATTTCGAGGATTCAGATAATGGTGCCCGCACAAAGGCGAAACAGTATTCGTTGTTTGGCATCGTGCCCTCAGTCGCATTTAACATTCAATTCTAAAGAGATGAAGAGAATAGGGATATTAGGGTTAGTAGGTTTATTAGGGCTGGTCGGGATATTAGGGATAGTGGGATGTGAGAAGGAGATCGATATCGACTATCGCGCGGTGGAGCCTATCTATGTCGTGGATGCTTCTGTGTCGGGAGATGGTATGAAAGCTCGTGTGAGTCTGACACAGGACATGGACGACAATCGTACGACCAGTGATGTAACTGATGCTGAAATCGTGGTGACTGGGAGTGATGGCAGCAAGGCTGCTCTTACCCACAGGAAGGACGGAATATATCAATCATCAGCCAAAGGAAAGGAGGGAGTGACGTATCAGATTGATGTAAAGGTAGGAGAGCATCATTTCACTTCGACCTCAACCATGCAGCGCATGCCTAAGATAAACCGTTTTCATTTTATCTGGAAGAAGATCATGGGTGAACGATTCTTGGTAGGAGAACTGCTATTTCAAGATATTCCCAACGAAGACAACTGGTATTTCTCGCATCTCTATCGCAATAACCTCGGCTTTCGTTGGGCTGTAAAGCGAGATGACCAAGACCCCAATAAAGAACTGCAGCAGTTGTTCTCAATAGCCAGAGCAGGAAGTGATGACAAGGATTTGCTCAGGGAGGGAGACCAATTGCGTTTAGAACTGCGGGCTATTGACCAGCGGGCTTATGACTATCTGTACTCTATGCAGATTATGGATAACACCAATACCAATCCTGTTCCAAACTTCACGGGCGGTTGCCTGGGGTATTTCTCAGCTTATAGCCAAGTTACTATCAATTATGTCTACCATGAGGCAGACGTGGAGGAGGAAGAGTAGGTTTATAGTTTACGGTTTATAGTTTACGGTTTACAGTTTGCGGACGATGAAGGTGAGGGTGATGTTGCTTTCTTCATTTTCGTAACGTAACTGGAGGGCGTTGTCGGTGAAGAAGACCACCTGGGCTAAGATCTTGCCTTCACCATCAGGTTCTAACCTCATGTTGTGGTTATCGCACTGGTATTGGCCTTCGATGATGACGTAGCCTTTGTTGTCGTAGGCCGCGAAGGTGCCTTTGCGAACCATGCCATTATAGCTGCCATCGTCGTGGAAGACGAACTGGTCATAGGCAACATTCTCTGGCCGAATCTCCGTAGTTCCTTCAATGACGACATCACCCTCGCCATAGCCTCGCTGCCAGGTGCCGACGATAATCTCACCTAACCGCTGACCATTGTCGTCGCCAGTGCCACAGCTGAAGACAAAGAAAAGGGCAGCCAAGAAGACTGCCCGACAAAGCACTTTTTTATTTAACATTGCCTACTTTGACAAGGTACTCTGCAATCTGTACGGCATTAAGCGCTGCACCTTTACGAATCTGGTCGCCAGAGAGCCAGAATGTCAGACCGCAGTCGTCGCTAAGGTCCTTACGGATACGGCCAACGTATACATCATCCTTGCCAGCAGTCTCAAGCGGCATGGGATAGGTGAGCGTGGCGGGATCGTCCTTTAATGTACATCCTGGAGCTGCAGCTATGGCCTTCTGTGCCTCTTCTACGCTGATGGGACGTTCGGTCTCAATCCATACAGACTCAGAGTGAGAACGGAGTGAACTGACACGGACGCACATAGCCGAGCATTTCGCATCGGTATGCATAATCTTACGTGTCTCGTTGTACATCTTCATCTCCTCTTTCGTGTAGCCATTAGGCTGGAACACGTCAATCTGGGGAATTACATTGTAAGCAAGTTGGTGAGCAAACTTCTTGATGGTCTTCACCTCGCCCTCTTCTACCATCTCCTTATATTGCTGCTGGAGCTCTGCCATAGCAGCGGCTCCTGCACCAGAGGCACTTTGGTAAGATGCGACGTGAATACGCTTGATGTGAGAGATGTTTTCCAGCGGCTGAAGCACTACCACCATCATAATCGTGGTGCAGTTTGGATTTGCGATAATACCACGGGGACGGTTAAGGGCGTCCTCTGCGTTACACTCTGGCACCACAAGGGGTACATCGTCGTCCATGCGGAAGGCACTGGAGTTGTCAATCATCACAGCACCATATTTCGTGATGGTTTCTGCAAACTCCTTCGATGTGCCGGCACCTGCCGATGTGAAGGCTATGTCAACATCCTTGAAGTCATCGTTATGCTGGAGCAACTTTACCTCAATCTCTTTTCCTTTGAAGGTGTATTTCTTGCCAGCGCTGCGCTCTGAACCGAACAGCAGAAGCTCATCCATTGGGAAATTCCTTTCGTCAAGAATCCGCAGAAACTCTTGTCCTACGGCTCCACTTGCACCTACAATTGCTACTTTCATACTACCTTTTCTATTTTAATGGGTTACATTTCGACTGCAAAGTTATATAAAATATGGAATACAGAGACACAGAGACACAGAGTTTTTTGTTTTTTTATTAAAATTCTCTGCATCTCTGTGTCTCTGTGTTCAAAAAATGTCGTACCTTTGCACACAGAATGACGTTGTTGACATCCTATTTCCCTATCACAGACCCGACACTGATCTTCTTTGTGGTGCTGCTGATTATCCTCATCGCGCCGATTGTGATGAGTAAATTGCGCATACCGCATATCATTGGCATGGTATTGGCAGGAGTGATGATTGGTAAGTATGGCTTCAATATCCTTGTGCGTGATAACTCTTTTGAGCTCTTTGGAAGGGTTGGACTGTATTACATCATGTTCCTGGCAGGCCTTGAAATGGATATGGAGAGCGTTAAGAAGCAATCGCGCTCGTTTGTAGTTTTCGGTCTGCTTACTTGTTTTGTACCATTCTTGCTGACATACGTAATGGCTATTACGGTGCTTGGATATGCTCCGGCGGCTTCTTTCCTGCTAGGGTGTATCATGGCCTCAAACACGCTGATTGCATATCCTATAATTGGACGTTATGGTCTGCAACGCCATCGTAGTGTGTTACTGAGTGTGGGGTCTTCCATGATTTCACTGTTTATTTCGCTGATGATGCTGGCAGCCCTTTCGGGTTCCTTTAATGAGGAGAGTGGATGGTGGTTTTGGGTGTTTTTCCTTCTGAAATTTGCAGCATATTGTATTGGAAGCGTCTGGCTCATTCCGAAACTAACGCGTTATTTCCTACGTCGATATAGCGATGCGGTGATGCAGTATATTTTTGTGCTGGGCATCATGTTCCTCAGTGCAGCTCTGACATCGATGATTGGCATTGAGGGTATTGTTGGTGCTTTCTTCTCGGGCCTGATTCTGAATAGGTATATACCACGGGTGTCGCCATTGATGAACCGTATCGAATTCATAGGTAATGCGCTTTTTATCCCCTATTTCCTAATTGGAGTAGGCATGCTTATTAATGTCCGCTTGTTATTTTCGGGGTTGAATGTGCTGTGGACGGTTTTCCTAATTGTATTTATCGGCACTTTCGGAAAGGCTGCTGCTGCCTATATGTCGAGTCTGTTGTTCCGTTTACCAAAGGCCGACGGTAATATGATGTTTGGCTTAACTTCAGCCCATGCTGCTGGTGCTATCGCCATGGTAATGGTGGGCATGCGTCTGGAGGTTTCGCCAGGTGAGTACCTCATCGATGATAACATGTTGAATGGTGTTGTGATGATGATCCTTTTCACGTGTGTTATCAGTACTCTTGTCACGGAACATGCTTCAAAGCAAATTGTTTTGGAGGAGAAAGGCAGGTGGAATGAGGATAATGTCGTACGGGAAGACGATGAGAAGATTCTTGTGTGTGTAAAGTATCCAGAAATAGCGCCTCAACTGCTATATTTTTCAATCTTATTACGTAATGGGCGGTTGAATCGTGATATCGTTGCCCTCAATGTGGTGTATGATGATCAGAAAAGTTCTCAAGCCAGAGAACAGGGACTACGTTTATTGGAACAGTTGCAGCGACAGGCCAGTGCATCGGAGGTAAAACTTCTGACTCAGGTTCGACTGTCTACTAACATTGCCAATGGCATCAAACATGCATTCAAAGAGTTTGGCTGCTCTGAAATTATCATGGGCATGCATATCCATACTGATGCTAATCCTAGGTTCTGGGGAGAATTCATACAGAGTCTGTACAATGGATTGAATCGTCAGATTATATTGACCAGATTTGTTCAGCCATTGTCGACACTCAGGCGTATCAGGGTGGCTGTGCCGTCAAGAGCAGAGTTTGAACCCGGCTTCCATCGCTGGTTGGAACGCCTGAGTCGAGTAGCAGGTCAGTTGGATTGTCGTATTCAGTTCCATGGCAGAAAAGAGTCATTAATACTGATTGCGGAGTATGTTAATAACCATCACCCCCATGTGAGAGCAGAATACACCTCGATGGAGCATTGGAATGAGTTGCCACAATTGGCTGCAGACATATCGGAAGATCATCTGTTTGTTGTGGTGACAGCCCGTAAGGGAACGATTTCTTATAAAAATGCCCTGGAGCGTCTGCCAGATGAGTTGCAACGGCATTTCTCTGGAAAAAATCTTATGATTATTTTCCCAGACCAATATGGTGACACGAAGGATGACCGCATGAGTTTCACGGAAGCTCAGCACCATGAGGAAAATAGTATTTATGATTATATCTTAAAGAAATTGGAGGAAGTTAGAAAGGGTTAGACGATGATAGATATAAAGAACATCACAAAAAGTTTTGGGGCTCTACAGGTGTTGAAAGGCATAGATCTCCAAATTGACAAAGGGGAAGTGGTAAGCATAGTAGGTCCCAGTGGAGCTGGAAAGACAACCCTGTTGCAGATTATCGGTACATTGGACCGCCCTGATTCAGGAACAGTTCGCGTTGATGGTATTGATGTTACGTCTTTGTCATCAAAGCGTCTGTCTGACTTTAGGAATACTCATCTTGGTTTTGTGTTCCAGTTTCATCAGTTATTGCCGGAGTTTACAGCTATTGAGAATATCATGATTCCTGCCTATATTGCGGGATCGTCTCAGAAAGCTGCAAGGGCTAGGGCTGAAGAACTGTTGCGTTTCATGGGACTGAGTGATCGAGCCTCCCATAAGCCTAGTGAATTATCTGGAGGCGAGAAACAACGCATCGCGGTGGCTCGTGCTCTGGTGAACAGTCCTGCGGTAATATTGGCTGACGAGCCTTCTGGTTCACTAGATACGCGAAACAAGGAGGAATTGCACAGGCTGTTTTTTGATTTGCGTGATCAGTTCGGACAGACATTTGTCATTGTCACTCATGATGAATCCCTTGCTGCTATTACAGATCGTACTATTCATTTGCGTGATGGGATTATAGAGAATCCTCAAGAAGATATTGAAACCCAACAGATTTTGTAAGAATGCTTAAACTCGGAGATTATAACACCCTTAGAATAAAGAAACATACCGAATACGGCCTGTATCTTGATGGAGGAGATGAAGGGAATATCCTTTTGCCTAACCGTTATGTTACTCCAGACATGCATATCGGTGATGAATTAGAAGTATTTATCTATCTAGATCAGGATGAACGTACTATTGCTACAACAGAACATCCTATTGCCAAAGTGGGCGAATTCGCCTATTTGGAGTGCGCCTGGACTAATGAGTATGGTGCTTTCCTTAAATGGGGGCTGATGAAAGATCTTTTCTGCCCTTTCCGGGAACAAAAACAACGGATGGAAATAGGAAAGGTCTATTATGTATATATTATGGAAGATACCAAAACGCATAGGCTGATGGCTACAGCGAAGGTGGAGCGGTATCAGAAGAACGACGGTCGTCAGCGAGTGTTAGATTTTGCTGAGGTTCTGCTCCAGTATCTTTATGAGCATGATGGCAAATGTGAATTGGGCGATAAATCACCTGCAGAGGAGATATATGAACGGTTTCAGGTATCAAAGAAGGACTATAAAAAGGCCGTCGGCGATTTATATCGCCGACGGATTATTACTATCTCCAAAAAGGGAATCCTATTAGTCAGCTGACCTACTTGACCAGATTAGCAATGGTCGCAAACATCGTGCCAAGAGATGCTAGACTTGTGCCAATTCCTAACCATTGTGATATTGTGGCTGCATCACGTGGAGCCTTCGTGGGGACAACAACTTCACACCCCGGCTCTATCGTACCTTTATTCGCCTTTGCTATCGTTCCGTTCTGATAGACAATGTAAGCATGACGCTTTCTGGCTCTTTCGCCGAATCCGCCAGCCTGCTCTATATAGTATTTGTAATTTTTGCCTTCTTCATATGCCACCGTGTTGGGGGAATTGACATCACCACTCATACGGACCGTGTGGTTGAAAAGAGGAACAGAGAGGACATCACCATCCACTAGCTCAATATCTTGCGTAGAGCCAGGATTAGCTAGTGCTTCATCCAGATGTATTCCAACGGAATAGGTAGTCTCTAAGGCGAGTTTGTCAAGGTCTAGAGAGTCCTTTCCTGTAGCTGTCTGACGGGCTAATTTAATGACATTCTGCATACGAGCTCTTTCATCGTCTGTCATTTTCCTTATCAGGCGGGCTCCACGTATGTATGCACCGGGAAGGACACCGCCTGCAGATTTCACTAGATCGCTTAACCGCTGGTTCTTCGTTTCCATAGTGTAGTTGCCTTGGAAAACAACCTCACCTTCGATAGAAACCTGAACAGGTTTCCTGAAAACAGGACTTCGTCTGACCTGAACGATGTCGTAAGGCTCCAAGACAAAATCCTTTTCGCCATCTACAATGTAGTTGTCTTTGAGTGAAAAGCTAAAGGTCTTGGCAACCTCCATGCCGGCTTCTGTAGCATTTGGGTCACGTAGACGACGCGATACGTCAATTTTAGTAGCAGATGCTTGATCGGTGAGTCCACCTGCCTGAAGTATGAAATCTTCTAAGGTGGTGTTCTCCGCATATTCATAGGTACCAGGGAAAATAACCTCTCCTGTAATAGTTACCGTTCGCAAATTCTGGTGTTCAGCCAAGGTGGGGATAAAAAGCACATCTTCGTTTTGAAGAGCTACATCAGCTGAAGAACCATTCATAATGCCTTGTAAATCAATCGATATAACTTCCTGAGTGCGGTTAGGTTTCATCCGTCGCATCACAGCTCTCGTCGTCATTGCTTCTTCTGTCAACCCATCGGCATTCTCAATGAGTGTTCGGACACTGGTAATCTTTTCGCCTAAGCGGTACATACCAGGGCGGAATACAGCGCCTTTGACCTCTACCATGTTCTCAAAACGGTCGATTATTGAGTCTACAATAACGGAGTCGCAATCGGCCATCTTAAAATCAGCCAATTCAAACTCCTCCACATTATAGACACTCTTCATGCGTCCACTCTTGCGAAGGACGCGTAGTGATTTCTTATATGCATCTCCAGCGAAGCCACCACTATACTTAAGTAGTGTAGACAGACTCTCTGTTTTGCGCAACTCATAAGCCATAGGTCGTTTTACGCGGCCTGTGATGTCGACAATGCAGTCGTACGTCCCAACTTGTATTACGTCGTTGTCTGCCAGTCGAACATTTCCTGCAAGGCGCCCGTTCAGAATAAACTCATAAATGTCAACGGTAGTGATGAGTCGGCCCTGACGAAACACCTTGATGTTGCGGAGAGTTCCCAGATCGCTCACGCCACCAGCCATGTAGAGGGCATGAAATACTGTAGCAAAAGCGCTTAGTGTATAAGTACCAGGTGTCTTGACTTCACCCATGACATTGACCATGATGGTGCGGGTCTGTCCGAGAGAAGCTTTGATGCTGGAACTCTCGTAGTAACTTCCTAACTTACTGCGGATGCGACTCTGTGCCGCAGATACAGTCAGGCCACTGACATGAACAGGTCCGAAATCAGGTACTGTGATGTCACCGTCAGGACTAACAGTCAATGACATGGATTCCTGAGAAGCTCCATAGACATCGATAATAAGCTGATCACCAGGGCCAAGCACATAGTTCTGTGGAGTCGCAATGTTCATTACGGGTTCAAAGGTCAGCGACTTGTTGTTGAAAATATCGCGTCCAAAGACTCTTTTCTGGTTAGTTGCCTCTGATGCTTCCTCCACGTAGACAGGAGCGTTGCTTCCTTCGTACGTGACAATATCGTTGTCTGTTACCTCATTATTAACACGCATTCGGTTTGATGCATCTTTAATGACATTGTCCGCAGCGCCACCGAGGCTTCTGCTATCCAGCTGTTTGCTATATTTTTGGCGAAGACGTTGAATCTGGTCAATTGTAGCTCCCTGTTGCATGAGCTTTGTGGCGATTTCCTTATCTGCTGTACCGGATTTCTTCTCCTTCATAATGAACTGGAGTACTTGGGTATCAGTCATGCCCTGACCATACATTACCGAAACGGTAAAGACGGAAAGAATGACGAACATAAAAATCCTTTTCATACGCATATCATTGAGAATTGTTAATAGTCATTATTTAAAATTCAGCCGATTTGGGCGTTCTGGGGAAGGGAATGACATCACGGATGTTCTGCATGCCTGTGACAAAAAGGATCAGACGTTCGAAACCCAGTCCGAAACCAGCATGCGGGCAGGTACCCCAGCGGCGGGTGTCGGTATACCACCAAAGGTGGGTCATGTCCATGTCGCGACGCTTGATTTCAGCCATCAGCTTCTCGTAACTCTCCTCACGAACAGAGCCGCCAATAATTTCGCCAATCTGCGGGAACAATACGTCGGTACCCTGCATCGTGGGACCAGGGGCCGTTGCTCCTTTGTAGCCCACAGAACCGCCCTCGGCAGTGTCTGCGTTCTGCTTCATATAGAAAGACTTGAATTCACGTGGATAGTCAGTCATGATGACAGGCTTTTTGAAATGTTCTTCCACAAGATACCGCTCGTGCTCAGAAGCGAGGTCGTCACCCCAGTTACAGGGGAATTCAAACTTCTTGCCGTTCTTGATAGCCTCTTGTAGGATGTTGATGCCCTCTGTGTAAGGCAGACGGACGAAGGTCTCCTTTAGCACGCCCTCCAGACGTTGGATGAGTGTCTTGTCGATCATCTGGTTCAGGAAGGCAAGGTCGTCTTTGCAGTTCTCCAAGGCCCAGCGGACACAATATTTGATGAAGTCCTCCTCAAGGTCCATCAGCTCCTCCTGATCGAGGAAGGCCACCTCAGGCTCTACCATCCAGAACTCAGCCAGATGGCGTGGCGTGTTCGAGTTTTCGGCACGGAACGTCGGACCAAAAGTGTAGATGGCACCCAAGGCTGTCGCACCGAGCTCGCCCTCCAGCTGGCCAGACACCGTCAGCGAAGTCTGCTCGCCGAAGAAGTCGTCGTCGTAGATAATCTTTCCGTTCTCGTCCTTCTTCAAGTCGTAGAGGTTCTTCGTGGTCACTTGGAACATGTTGCCTGCTCCCTCGCAGTCAGAGGCTGTGATCAGTGGGGTATGGAAATAGAAGAATCCATGCTCATGGAAGTAGGTGTGGATAGCCATAGCCATATTGTGACGGATGCGCATGACGGCCCCAAACGTGTTGGTACGCAGACGCATGTGGGCGTTCTTACGCATCATCTCGAACGACTGTCCTTTTTTCTGCATTGGATAGGTGTTATCGCACAGCCCGTAGATCTCAAGACTGCTGGCCTGGATCTCGGACGTCTGTCCAGCGCCTTGGCTCTCCACCAGTGTTCCCAAGGCACAGATGCATGCACCTGTGGTGATCTGCTTTAGAAGTTCCTCGTCAAACTTTGTCGGGTCTGCCACCACCTGTACGGTCTTGATGGTAGAGCCGTCGTTCAAGGCAATAAAGTCTACATTCTTGTTACCACGATGCGAGCGCACCCAGCCTTTCACGCAGACCTCCTTACCATATTCGGTGCTTTTCAGCACATCAACTATCTTTGTCCTTTTCATTGTTCTATTGTCAATTATTCATATGCTCCCATGCGCAGGCGGTCAACCTCTTCCTCTGTGAGGTAGCGCCAGTCACCGCGCTTCAGATTCTTCTTTGTCAGGCCGGCAAACTGTACACGGTCGAGTTTCTGTACGCGATACCCCAACGACTCGAAGATACGGCGCACGATGCGGTTCTTTCCGCTGTGAATTTCAATACCTACCTGTTTCTTGTCTGTCGGGCTGGCATATTGTACATCGTCGGCCTTTATCTCGCCATCCTCGAGTTGGATGCCATCGGCAATTTGTTGGAGATCGTGGGCAGTGACATTCTTATCGAGGTATACGTGGTAGATCTTCTTCTTCAGATACTTGGGATGTGTCAACTTGGAGGCCAGATCACCGTCGTTGGTGAGCAGGAGCACACCTGTGGTATTGCGGTCGAGGCGCCCTACAGGATAGATGCGCTCAGGACAGGCATTCTTTACGAGATCCATCACGGTCTTGCGCTGCTGAGGATCGTCGCTGGTCGTCACATAGTCTTTCGGCTTGTTCAATAGGACGTATACCTTCTTCTCAATCTTCACAGGCTGGTCATGGAACATCACATTGTCAGTGCGTAGCACCTTTGTTCCCAGCTCTGTCACCACCTCGCCATTAACGGTGACGACACCTGCCTGAATGAACTCGTCAGCCTCACGACGGCTGCAGATACCAGCGTTGGCAAGGAATTTGTTCAAGCGAAGCGGCTCGTTCGGATCAATATTTACTTCCTTATATTCGATGCGCTTCTTCATGCTATACTTAGCATTCGGGTCGTAGTCGGCCAAGTGCTGACGGGGACCTTTCTTATATGGGTTGCCGGGTTTCCCATAAGGCTTCTGATAAGGCTTGTTAGGATAGCTCGAATAGCCACCCTGACGAGGCTGATAGCCGCCCTGACGGGACTGGTATCCACCCTGACGAGGCTGATAGCCGCCATCTTGGTTTTGACGAGGCTGGTATCCGCCCTGGCGTGGCTGATAACCACCCTGGCGTGACTGGTAACCACCCTGACGTGGCTGATATCCGCCTTGGCGTGGCTGGTAGCCGTCTTGTCCCTGACGAGGACGGTAGCCGCTGTTATACTTGTTGCGTGGTGTGTATTCCTCGCGCTGTGAACCGCCTTCGAACAGAGCGGCACCAAAACCCTCTGGACGGAATCCACCCTCGTCATTGTCATGATGACGATAGCTCTGACGCTCATAAGGATGGCGCTGTGTATGTATACGTGGACGCGGTGTGCGTCGTGCTTCTCTCTGAAAACCTTCTTGTTGTGTTGTTTCCTCTTGTTTCTTCTCGTTGTTCTCGATATCCATGATCTTAAATGTTTTTTATGCTGACATGATTAAATACCTGTATAAGTTGACGGCGTGATGGCACGAAGTTCCTCTTTGATCTCCTCGCTAACCTCGAGGGTCTCGATAAAACTGCGTATCTTCTCTGGCGTCAGTTTCTCGTTGGTTCTGGTGAGCGCCTTCAGCGTCTCATAGGGGTTTGGATAGGCCTCACGGCGCAGAATAGTCTGGATGGCCTCTGCCACGACAGCCCACGTGTTGTCGAGGTCTTCCTGAAGTTTCTCCTCGTTGAGGATGAGCTTGCGGAGACCTTTCAGTGTGCTTTGGAAAGCTATCAGCCCATGACCCATGGGAACACCTACATTGCGCAGGACGGTGGAGTCTGTCAGGTCTCGTTGCAGACGGCTCACTGGCAACTTGGCTGCCAGGAACTGTAAGATGGCATTAGCGATGCCAAGGTTGCCTTCAGAGTTTTCGTAGTCGATGGGGTTTACCTTATGCGGCATGGCACTGGATCCTACCTCGCCAGCCTTGATCTTCTGCTTGAAATAGTCCATGGAGATATACATCCAGAAATCGCGGTCGAGGTCGATGACGATGGTATTGATGCGGCGCATTGCATCAAACAGGGCACCGAGCCAGTCGTAGTTGGAGATCTGAGTGGTATACTGCTCACGCTCCAGTCCGAGTTTCTCGCTCACGAAACTGTTGCCGAACTCGCGCCAGTCGTACTGGGGATAGGCTACGTGATGGGCATTGAAATTGCCTGTAGCACCACCGAACTTCGCTGTCAGAGGAATCTCCTTCAAACCCCTCAACTGCTCTTCCAGTCGATAGACATATACCATCACCTCCTTTCCCAAACGGGTGGGAGAGGCTGGTTGTCCGTGCGTCTTGGCAAGCATGGGGATGTTCTTCCACTGTTCGGCATAGTCGTTGAGTTGTTCAATCAGTTCCTCAATCAGCGGGATATACACCTCCTCGAGTGCTTCCTTGATACTCAGGGGCACACTGGTGTTGTTGATATCCTGTGAGGTCAGTCCGAAATGGATAAACTCCTTATAGGGCACCAATCCTGAAAGCTGTGGCTGCTTGTCTATTTGCTCTTTGATGTAATACTCTACAGCCTTGACATCGTGGTTGGTCACCTTCTCTATGTCCTTTACCCGCTGAGCATCAGCAGGGGTAAGGTTGCGGTAAACCTCACGTAGTGACTCAAAGAAATGGTGGTCTACTTGCTGTAGTTGTGGCAGGGGCAGTTCACACAAGGCAATGAAATACTCTATTTCCACGCGTACCCTATAGCGAATGAGGGCATATTCGGAGAAATAGCCTGCCAATGGTTCGGTTTTACTTCTGTAACGGCCGTCAATAGGCGAGACGGCTGTTAGTGCATTCAATTCCATGTTTTCTAAATTATCCTAAATAATATATAAGTACTTATACTCTAACTCAAACCGCAACCTCCACGGCTGCGTACGAATCTTTTCTTGTGTTGTGGGCGCTGACGGATTCGAACCGCCGACCCTCTGCTTGTAAGGCAGATGCTCTAAACCAGCTGAGCTAAGCGCCCTTTCAATCCTTTTGCTTGTGATGCAAGTTCTAATTGTGGCTGCAAAGGTAAGCTAAAAAAATGAGACTGCAAAATTTCCAGACGGAAATTTTGCAGTTCTTATCTTTTTATAACTGATAGAGGTCGTTGGCTGCCATCAGCTCTACCTTTTTGGCTGCAAGTATCTTCTCGCAGGCATCCAGGTCGGAGGGGCGGATAACCACCGTTGCCACGTCGCCGTTAGCAAACGAATACATGTACTCAATGAACACGCCATTGTCAGACAGATGGCGAAGAACCACAGCCAGAGAGCCGCTGGTATTAGGGCAGACGAAGCCGATGACATCGGTGATCTTCACGGCGAAGTGCTGCTCTTTGAGTACCTTGTAGGCTTTGTCGGGGTCGGAGACGATGCAGCGCAGGATGCCGAAGTCGCTGTTGTCTGCGATACTCATGGCCGACAGGTTAATGCCTGCAGCACCAAGGGCATCTGTAACCTCTGTCAGTCGGCCTGACTTGTTCTCGAGAAATACGGATAGTTGTTTTGCTTTCATATTTTTGACTTTTAGACGTTTAGACTATTAGACATTCCGTAGGTGGCTTTAGATCTGACGATTGTCGATTACGCGCTTGGCCTTGCCCGTTGAGCGCTCGATGCCCTTTGGCTCTACCAGTCGCACCTTGAATCCGAGGCCGATCACGCTACGCAGCTCTCCCTCGAGTTTCTTCTGCAGGCCAACCATCGTCGCCATATCGTCGGTGAAGTATTCTTCCTTCACCTCAACCTTCAGTTCGGAGGTGTCGGTATTGTTCACGCGGTCTACTATGAGCAGGTAGTGAGGCTCGAATTCCTTCTGCTTCAGGATGACATCCTCGATCTGCGATGGGAACACGTTCACGCCGCGGATGATGAGCATGTCGTCGCAGCGGCCAAGGATGCGGTCCATCCTTACGAGGGTACGTCCACACTCACACTTGTCGTAGTGCAGAGCCGTCAGGTCGTGGGTACGGTAGCGCAGCAGCGGCATACCCTCCTTGGTGAGGTGCGTGAAGGTCAGCTCGCCCAGTGTGCCTTCTGGCAGGGGCTCGCCTGTATTCGGGTCGAGAATCTCTGGATAGAAATAGTCCTCGTTGAGGTGTGTGCCATGCTGGTGCTCGCACTCGAAGCCTACGCCCGGGCCTGCTATCTCCGACAGTCCGTAGATGTCGTAGGCCTTAATGCCCAGAGTATCCTCGAGTTTCACGCGCATCTTCTCCGTCCAGGGCTCAGCGCCGAAAGCGCCGATCTTCAACTTGAACTCCTCGCGTGGCCACTCACACTCGTTGAGGGCCTCGCCGAGGAACATGGCGTATGAAGGCGTGCAGCAGAGCACCGTGGCTCCGAAGTCGTGCATCAGCGTGATTTGCTTCTGCGTGTTTCCTGACGACATTGGGATGACACTCGCGCCGATGTTCTGGGCTCCATCGTGAGCTCCCAGACCACCAGTAAACAGGCCATAGCCGTATGACACCTGGAAGATGTCGTCCTTCGATGCGCCATAGGCGGTGAAGGCACGGGATATCGACTCTGCCCACATGGCCAGGTCCTTACGGGTATAAAGCACCACTACGGGCTTTCCCGTCGTACCTGACGAGGCGTGGATGCGTACAATCTGGCTCATGGGTACTGCTGCCAGCCCGAAGGGGTAGTTGTCTCTCAGGTCGAGCTTGTTGGTGAAGGGCAGCTTTACGATATCGTCGATGCTCTTGATATCGCCTGGCTCGAGGCCAATCTCCTGAAATTTCTTCCTGTAGAAGGGCGTATTGTGATACACGTACTCTGCCATCTTCACCAGACGGCGGCTCTGGATCTCACGAAGCTGTTCGCGATCCATGCACTCAATGCTCTCATTCCAAATCATTTCTTTTGTCTATCTAGTTTTTCTTATATAATGTCTGTTCATCCCTGTTGTGCCTTGTTCTCTGCATCGATGGCCTTGATCTTCTCCCTGACGAGGTTCATGTCGTCCTTGAGCTTCTGCACCTTGCGGTTCATCTCGTCGATGAGGCTGCTGCCTTTCTTCGAGCTGGCGTTGAGGAAGCCCAGGTTGTTCTCATAGGTCTGAATCTCCTGCTTGAGTGTCTCGTACTGGCGGAACAGCCGTGCGCGCTCGCTGTCGAGGGCGTTCTCTCCGCGTTCAGCCACTTGCTTGAGGCTCTGCTTGAAGTTGTTCAGGCGGCGCTTGGCCACAGAGATGTTGAGCTCCTTATACAGACGGTCGAGCACGGCGTGGTACTCCTCGTAGAGTTTGTCTTTCTCCTTGTAGGGCACGTGGCCGATCGACTGGTATTCGTCTACCAGCTTCTGTACTTCCTTCTGAACGTCTTCGCCCGTTTCTTCCGTGATGGCCTTCAGTTTCTCCACCACCTCGCGCTTCTTCTCGAGGTTGGCGTATTCCTCGCTATGCTGCCCCACTCCTGCTGCCTTGCGGGCTTCGAAGAACTTGTTGCAGGCACCAAGGAACTCTTCCCACAGCTGGTCGCCAATCTTCTTTGGTACCATGCCGATGGTCTTCCACTCCTTCTGCAGGGCGATCAGCTTGTCTGACGTCGACTTCCACTCTGTGGAGTCCTGCAGGGCCTTTGCCTTCTCGATGAGTGCACGTTTCTTCTCAGCGTTCTCCTTGAACGAGTCTTTCAGGGTCTTGAAGTATTCTGCCTTGCGCCCGAAGAAGTCGTCGCAGGCTGCGCGGAAGCGCTCGAAGATCTTCACGTTCATCTTCTGCGGGGCGAAGCCGATGGTCTTCCATTCGGCCTGCAGCTCTATGATTTGCTTGGTGTGCTTCTCCCAGTCGCCACTGCCTTTGTTCTCCTCAGCGGCGATGGCCTCCACCTTCTCGCAGAGCTCCGTCTTGCGGGCAAGGTTCTCTTCCTCCTTGGCGCGGATGCCCTCGAAGTGCTGCTGGTGGCGCTTGTTGATCACCGTGCTCGCTGCCTTGAAGCGGTTCCATATCTCCTCGCGCTCCTCCTTGGCCACGGGACCGATCTCGCGGTATTCCTGATGGAGTTTCTGCAGCTGGTGGAAGGCGCTGATGACGTCGGCCTCGTCTGCCAGTTTCTCTGCAGCCTCACACAGGCGTATCTTTTGCTCCTTGTTCTTGCGGAAGTCGTATTCGCGGGCCTCGCTGTTCAGGCGGAGCATGTCGTAGAACTGCTCCACGTAGAGCTGGTAGTTACGCCACAGCTCGTTGGCTTTCTCGGCAGGCACGTTCTTGATCTCGCGCCACTGCTGCTGCAGGGTCTTGAATTCCTGATAGCCCTTGTTTGCCTCCTCGGGGGTGGTGATCATCGACTTGATCTTCTCGATGATGTCCAGCTTCTTCACGAGGTTGGCTTGTTTCTCAGCCTCTTGCTCCTTGAAGATCTTGGCACGCTTCTCCTTGACGATGCCCATCTCGGCCTTGAAGGCTTCTTCCAGCTCGTCGGGGGTGACTTGGAACTGCTCCGGATCGCCTCCGCCGTCGACATAGGCCTTGTACGCTGCCTCGCGCTCGGCGATATGCAACTTATAGAAGGCGGTCTTCAGATAGTCCACCTCCTCCTTCTGGGGCGCTTCGTCGCCATGGGCGATTTCCCGGATGCGCTCCAGGATCTCAGCCTTGCTGTCGTACACCTTTCGGGGTGTTTCCACTTGAGAAGCGTCTTCCTCTGCCGTTGTCTCTACGGGCTGGGGAGCCACTTCTTCCTTCATCACTTCACTGTTGCCCTGTTCTTCGCTTGTCGGAACAGCACTGCCGATAACGGGGGCATTCTCTTGAGAGTCCATCATTTAACTTCTTTAGTTACTGACACATATTTCTATTAATGACGCGTCGCATCATCACATTTGGCGTCAAAGGTACTAAAAAAAGTAAAGATAAAAGCCTCAAATGATGTTAAAAGATGCTAAACCAGCCGTTTCGAGCGGAAAAACCACCATGCGATGCCCGATATGGCCACCGAAACGATCATTGCGAAGATAAATCCCCAGGGTTTTTCCTCCATGCCGTTGACGAGGTTCATGCCGAACATCGAGGTGACCAGCGTGGGTATCATCATGATGATCGTCACCGAGGTCAGCGTACGCATCACCGTATTCATATTATTATTAATAATAGAAGAATAGGTGTCCATCGTCGACTCCAGGATGTCGGAGTAGATCGAGGTGGTCTCGCGGGCCTGCGACATCTCGATGTTCACGTCTTCAATGAGGTCGGCATCCAGCTCGTCGATCTGGAGCTTGAACTTCAGCTTCTGCAGTAAGTTCTCGTTGCCGCGGATGGAGGTCTGGAAGTAGGTGAGCGAATCCTGCAGGCGGCTGAGGCCGATCAGGCTCTCGTTGTTCACCTCCTTGTCGAGGTTACGCTTGGCCTTGTCGATGAGCATCGATATCTGCTTCAGGCGCTTCAGGTACCACACGGCAGAGGAGAGGAACAGGCGGAAGATCATGTCGACATAGTCGGTGAACCCCGCATTGCGCTTCTGCTGGAACGACACGAAGTCGATCATCATGTTCGTCTCGTAGTAGCACACGGTGATGGTCACGTCGCGCTTGTGGATGATGCCGAGCGGCACCGTGGTGTAGGGGGTCCGAGAACGTATCTCTTTGACATAAGGGATACGAAGGATGATGAGCATCCAGCCGTCGTCGTATTCGTAACGGGCTCGCTCGTCGGTATCGCTGATGTCCGACATGAAGTAGTCGGGGATGTTGAACTGCTCTTCCAGTTCGTGCTGGTCGTCTTCGGTGGGGCATGTCACCTGAATCCAGCAATTGGGCTGCCACTCTGAGAGTTGGCTCAGTCCGCCTTGGGTGTTCCAGAATGTCTTCATTTTGCTAATCCTTGTTTTCGGTGGCGCGGTGGCACGAGGGGTGCGGTAGCGCGAGAAATGATTTAGCGGCAAGAGGATTAGCGGTCTTGCCTGCCTTTCCTCCAGCCTTAACGTTTAAAAGTTTCCGCCGGGTAATCGTCCATAATTTTGTTAATACTTTAGTGAATCTGGCTGCAAAGGTACGCAAAAAAATCCGCAGATGCAAGCATTCCGCGGATTTTTTGATGAAAAATGTGCTATTTGTGCAGGATGGCTGATGCGCCTGTGCTGCTGGCCTCGATGTCCTGGCGGCTGCTCTTGCTCCCAGAGTCGAGTGCGTATGAGGGACATAGGTACAGCTAACCAGCAGGTAAACTATGTGTCTGACTACTGTCAGTCAAGTGTCTGACTATAGTCGGACAAGTGTCTGACTTAAGTCGGTCAAGTGTCTGACTATAGTCGGAGATGTGGTTTAGACGCTGTTCAGACATAGTTAACAGGCACTATAGACACAGAATCAAGCCTGGGTCGGCAGGCGCTGCTGCCGGTCCAGGCTTGGATGATGGACTGCTCAGCCGGATTCCTATTCGGGCGAGTAGTCGGGATTGAGGTAGTAATACAGGTTCCGCATGCGCTCTTCCTCGATGAGAAACGGGTTCTCGCCCGAGGAGAGCCGCCGGAGCCATTGCTCGGCCTTGTATTTCGTCACATGGGTGCAGAAGCGGAAAAGGCGGCGGTTGATGTACTGGTTCTCGCTGAACCAGTCCGTCAGGAACGCCTTGACCTGCTCCTCCGTATAGTCCCAGGAGTGGCCGACCCTGCCCTTGCCGCCGGATTGCGTGAAGTGGGGCGACTTGCTGCGGATGGTTTCGAGGAACGCCTTGTCGGGCACGAAACTCACGCCCGTGATCTCCACGTCGTTGCCCGTGATCTTCTCCGGGCTTGTCGCTACCCGCTTGTGCTTCTTGCCGTCCTCGTCGACCTCGGGCTTCAGCCCAAGGGTGAGCGAGAAGACGCCGAGGCCCTCGAGATGGACCTTCGCGTTGTCCACCATCTTCTCGGCCAGCAGGCGGGCGAGCATCCCGACGACGGGCTCCAGGTCAACCGCAGGCATGGTGTGGTGGGTGCGCAGATCGTCCTGCAATCCCTTGGTGTTGAGGGAGCCCCGTGTGTCTTGACGCACCTGGTAGGTGGTCTCGCCGTCCTCGTTCTTCAGCGGGTTGGCGTGCACGGTGAAATAGATGGTTAGTCCCTGTGCCATAGGAATCGGAGGGTTTATTTCTCAGGGATGTCCTCGAGGGTCTTCTTGAGCAGCGTCCAGAAGGGCTCGACGGTCTTGATGAGGGCGCGCTCGGTGGTGGTGTGGGGCGACTTCATCGTGGGGCCGAGGCTGACGACATCCAGATGGGGGTACTTGCCGAGGATGACGGAGCACTCGAGGCCTGCGTGGTCTACCTGTACGATGCCGTCCTCGCCGAAGAGGGCCTTGTACTCCTTGAGCAGCAGGTTCAGGATCTCGGAGTCGGGATTGGGGTCCCATCCGCCGTAGCTTCCAGCGGTCTCCACCTTCATGCCTGCCATCGAGAAGCAGCTCTCGAGGGTCTTGACGATGTAGTCCTTCATGTCCTCGCGGCTGGAGCGGGCCAGGATCTTGAGCGAGGCCTTGCCTGCGCCGATGTTGATGATGGCGAGGTTGGAGGAGGTCTCCACGACAGAGGGGTAGGAGGGGATCATGCGGATCACGCCGTCGTGACAGCCGTAGATGGCGTTGATGAGGTTGTCCTGTATCTCCACGGGCACTTCTGTCTGGGGCGTTTCCACCGCCTCGCAGATCACTTCGATGCCTGTCTCGATGCCTTTGTACTCGTCGGTGAAGTCGTCGAGCCAGTCCTGTGCGAGCTCTTTCATGGCCTCAAGGTTCTCCTTGGGGAGCGTGAGCACGGCCTCGGCCTTGAAGGGGATGGCGTTGCGCATGTTGCCACCCTGCCAGCAGGCCAGACGGGCGTCGAGCTCTTCTACGGCCTCACGGACGAGGCGCACGAGCAGTTTGTTGGCATTGGCGCGGCCTTCGTGGATCTCCAGTCCGGAGTGTCCGCCCCGCAGACCTTTGACGGTCACCTTGACGGCGGCGTCCTCGGGGTCGGTCTCGGCCTCCTGGTAGTCGAGGGTGGCCGTCACGTCGATGCCTCCTGCGGAGCCGATGACGAACTTGCCCCAGTGCTCCGAGTCGAGGTTCATGAGGATGTCGCCCTCCAGTTCGCCCTCAGGCAGGTCGTTGGCACCATACATGCCCGTCTCCTCGTCAGCGGTGATCAGCGCGTTGATGGGGCCGTGCTTCAGCGTCTTGTCCTCCATGATGGCCATGATGGCTGCCACGCCCAGGCCGTTGTCGGCTCCGAGGGTCGTGCCCTTGGCCTTCACCCACTCGCCGTCGATCCAGGGCTCGATGGGATCGGTCTCGAAGTTGTGGGTCGACTCAGGTGTCTTCTGCGGCACCATGTCCATGTGGGCCTGCAGGATGACGCCCTTCTTCCTCTCGCAGCCGGGCGAGGCGGGCTTGCGCATCACGATGTTGCCTGCGGGGTCCTTGAAGGCCTCGACGCCTGCCTCCTTGCCGAAGTCGAGCAGGAACTGCTGGATTCTCTCAAGATGCCCGCTGGGACGGGGCACCTGTGTCAGTGCATAGAAGTTCTTCCAGATGCACGCTGGGTTCAGATTCTTGATTTCACTCATAGTTGTTTTTAATTTTTTCGTGGAGTGTGGAGTGGGGAGTGTGGAGTGAGAATACTCCTACCCGTCACATGCCATCACTCGTTATTAATAACTTTGTCGTTTAATGATTTCCTAAGACCAGACATGACCCTCGCCAGTCTGTCAGACATGTCTTCAGCAGTTCTCAGCTCATCAGCCGTGATATATCCAAGAGCTTCAGAGATATCCAACTGGCAAAGTACTTCGTTTAAAGAAGCGTAAGATATTTCAAGAAAGTGTATCCTCTCCTTGATAGCCATGCGCCCCATCCCCTCTGCTATATTTGAAGGCACGGATATGACAGCCCGCCTTAGTTGGTCGCACATGGCATGTTGTTCAAGTGCTGGATATTTTCTTAATAGAGAATAGACGTAAATAGTGAACTCTTTCGCTATTTTGTATGCATCAAGTTTCTTATAAAAAAAGTCATTCATAATTTCATCTTTAAATCTCAGACTATTCTCACTCCACACTCCTCACTCCACACTCCTCGAAAACCGCCCTGAAAACGAGAGTGCCACCCAGGCATAAATACCCAGAACGACGACGAGCATCGTCTGAACGGTGTGTACGATGAGTACAAACCACAGCGCCCGTTCGTCAGCCACGCCATAGAGGATGAGCATTGTCTTGATGGCGAAATGCCACGAGCCGGCACCGTTGGGCGTGGGTACGATGACGGCGAAGTTGGCCACCACGAAGGATACCAGTGCACAGCCAATGCCCAACTCTGAGGTGAAGTCGAAACAGAAGAATGTAAGGTAGAAGTGCAGGAAATAGCACACCCAGATGCCGACGGAGAAGAACAGGTATAATGGAAGATTGCTCACCCCCCTCAGCGAGAGCACTCCTTCCCAGATGCCACTCAGCGTCATCTTCACCTTATTATATATAGAGAAGTTCTTCAGTAACACGTGCAGCAGGATGAGGGCGGCCACGGCGCAGATAGCTGTGACAAGGTAGCCTGTAGGCGAAAAGTGGCTCAGCATATTGTCCAGGCTTGTGCCTGTCTTCTGAAAGAAGGTGCCGAAGGTGCTCATCTCCAGTAGCAGGATCAGTCCGGAGTAGGCAAGCACGATGAGCGTGTCTACAGCCCGCTCTGTTACCACCGTCCCAAGCGCTTTCGAGAACGAGATGCCATCGTAGCGCTTCAGCACGCCGCATCGTGTGAACTCTCCGATACGGGGAATAATCAGACTGACGGCGTAAGAAAGAAAGATGGCATAGATACAGACGGAACTGCGGATCTGCGTTTTTTCTTGCTGCGTGATAGGAGTAGAGTCTGAGTTCACGATGGGATCCAGCGTCTGCTTCCATCTCCAGCCACGGAACATCTGCGCCAGAATGCCAAAAGGGAAGGAAAGAAGCATCCACGTCCAGTCCATCTCCTTTGTCATCACTTCATAGAATCGTCCGAAGTCCTCACCTCGATACATCCAATACAGGATGATTCCGCCCAGAAAGACGGGGAAGCCTATTTTGGCTGCGTTGGTGAGAATAGTTTTCATTTCCATGGTGCAAAGGTAGTGTAAATTGAGTGAAATGCAAAATAAAAAGCCAACAAATCATTGACACGCGTCAACGAAACCCTACTTTTGGAGACTTTTCTTGTCTAAAAATTTGCTTGTGTGCGCAAACAGTCGTACCTTTGCACCGTCGTTAAGACAAACAGGATAACATTTATAAAGAATTGAGAAAGGAAAAAGTTATGGTATTAGGATTTATGGTAACATTCGTCGTTGCAGTCTGTGTGGCTGAGGCCGTGAAGGTCAATAACGACATCAATTTAGGTCTGAAATAACGAATGATTTAGAGAGAAAGCATAGAAGAAGGCGGGCTGGATGTGAATCCAGCCTGTTTTTCGTTTGGATTTCTCAAAGACTATTTGGTATTTATCTCACTTATTCGTATCTCTGAGACAGTGTCTCGAAGGTACTCATGCTCGAAAATACAAAGAAACTTATTGTTTTCTTTTGTGGTTTGCTCACTTAATCGTACCTTTGCACCCATGAAACAAGTACGACCCAAAAAGAATCTCGGTCAGCATTTCCTGACTGACCTCAGCATTGCAAAGAGGATAGCAGACACTGTGGATGAACCTTACGCCGAGCTGCCTGTGCTCGAAGTGGGCCCGGGCATGGGCGTGATGACGCAGTTCCTGATAGAGAAACCCCGCCCGCTGAAAGTGGTGGAGATAGACCGCGAGAGTGTGGCGTATCTGAAACAGACGTTGTTTCGGGATGATGATCATCGTACCCCCCATATAATTGAGGGTGATTTCCTCCGCATGGACCTCCGTGAGGTGTTTGGCGGACAGCCCTTCGTGCTGACAGGTAATTATCCCTACGACATATCGTCGCAGATATTCTTCAAGATGCTCGACAACAAAGACCTCATCCCTTGCTGCACAGGTATGATCCAGCATGAGGTGGCCCTGCGGATGGCCTCGCAGCCAGGCAGCAAGCAGTATGGCATCCTATCCGTCCTCATCCAGGCATGGTATCACGTGGATTATCTGTTTACCGTAGAGCCCAACGTATTCAATCCTCCCCCCAAGGTGCAGAGTGCCGTGATTCGCATGACACGTAACTCTGTGACTGACCTTGGCTGTGATGAGCAGTTGTTCCGCCGTGTGGTGAAGACGGTGTTTGGTCAGCGACGGAAGATGCTGCGCGTTTCCCTCAGACAGCTGCTGCCAGCAGAGTCGTCGTTCTTCACAAATCATGCTTCGCTCCTGACGCGACGCCCTGAACAACTCTCCATCGCAGAGTTCGTCGACCTGACCAACAAAGTGGCGGGAGCTCTTTAATTGTGAAATAGTGTTGTTTTCGTACACAATTGGGGTGTGTTCGTACACAACGCGTTGACTTATGTCAAAAGAAAGGCCCTTTTTTGAGGAAAAAAGGTAATAATCCATTGCCAGTTTAGTAAATCGTCGTACCTTTGCAACGTCAAAAGACAAAAGATCTTCAATAGATCATACAATACAGAGGTATTAGTAAGGTAAAGATTGAAATAGGTTTAGTTTAGTTATAGTTAGTTAGAGTTAATTGTTAGTTAGATTTAGGTTTTAGGTTTATAATTTTTGATTGGCAGTAGGTATTTCTAAGGTGTTAGGAAGAGGATTGCAAGTAAGGATAACAGACGCAGTGGTGACACTCCGTTTTTCTTAGAAAAGGTTTTTAGTTATTCATAGATTGTTGGTGCCGCCCTGGAGTCGTTGATGACCCTTGGACGGCTTTTTTGTGCTCTTGTTTGTTTTTGCTTATTTATCACCCTTTACGATTAGCCGCTCTGTCCAGGCTCCCTTGAAGAGTCTTGCCAGGAAAATGCCGCCACGGAAGGTGAGTTCGATAGCCATTGCCGTCCAGACACCCTTTAGTCCAAATCGTGGGGCGAGCGAGGCTGCGAGTGTAAGACGGACGGCCCACATCGAACCAAGGCTCATGATGGCAGGGATGATCGTGTCGCCAGCGCCAATGAATACGCCGTTGCTGACAATGGCTGCTGCAAACATTGGCTCTGCCCACGCCTCAATACGGAGCACCTGTGTACCCAGAGTGATGACCTCTTCGACGGGTGACATTAATGCCATCAGTTCGGGGGCGAAGATCCACATCAGTACACCCATAATCGTCATTACACTGACACCCAGTCCGACGGACATACGTGCAAAAGAGCGTGTAAGAAGCCTCTGCCCAGCCCCGATACCTTGCCCTACAAGCGTCGTAGCTGCCTCGGCAATGCCGTAGCCTGGCATGTAACACAGGCTCTCGACGGTGATGGCCAGTGAATGAGCAGCGATGGCGACTGTGCCTAAGGGGGCGACAATAAGCGTGCTCACAATCTGTGCCGACCCCATAAGCAGATGTTGCAGTCCCATGGGGGCACCTATCTTTATGGCTGTGCTGACTACGTCGGATGTGACTCTAAAGCCTGAGGAACTGTCGCCCCTCTTATAAAGGGATAGCATCTCAGACTTTACCAGGAGGAAGTAGAGCATCAGACAAGCTGTGACCAGCATGGCGAGACTTGTACCGATGGCTGCACCCACGACACCCATGTCGAGAATATATATAAAGATGTAGTTGAACACGACGTCCATCAAGCACATGCCTATATTCAGCATTGACGGAATCTTCATGTTTCCTGAGCATTTCAGCATCGAGCCAGCAAGGCCCTCCATCTGGAAAAAGATACCTCCGAGTCCGAAGATGGCAAAATAGAGTGATGCATCGCGGGCGATATCTTCGTTACCGCCCAGCCAGAAGGGAAGGAAAGGGGATACACAGACGGCGGTGATGGAGATGAATAGTGCCCAGATTGTGCAGCAGACAAACGATTGTCGGAGTACTCGGCGGGCCGCCTCAAGATCATTTGCGCCAATGAAATGGGCCACTTGTACGGAGAAGCCCATGTTGGCCGCTGAGCCCAGTCCACCCATCAGCCATCCTGTCGTCTCCACCAGTCCGATGGCTGCCGAGGCCTTCGCTCCAAGGTGTCCCACCATCGAGGCGTCGATGAAAAACATGACGGTGGCAGAGATCTGTGCCAGGATAGAAGGGATAGACAGACTGACGATGAGCCACAGCTTCTCGCGCTGTGTCATCGTACGACCTTCCCGGATATAGGAAAGCAGCTGTTCGCTGTTCTTTACTTTCGGCATTTCTTAAACAATGTTGCAAAAGTACATAATCTAAACGATATTTGCAACTTTTTCATTAACTTTGTAGCGAAAAAACAAAGATTATGACACAAACACACTTCTCACGATGGATATACCTGCTGGCACTCCTGGCTGCTGTCGTTGCCTGCCGTCACAGTAATAGTGTTGGCAGTCGTATGGCACTCACCCCGGAGCAGCTGCGTCTTGAACATATCAGCGATGTCGACAGTACCACCTTTATAAATATTCTCAACTCTGATTCGACTGTGGATCGTGAACAGCTTGAGACTCTCTCTGCTGATGCCTGGATGCTTATTGACGATGCAACAGGTTTCGTCATCAGTCAGAAGTGTGCCAACGAACCACGGTTCATGGCCTCGTTGACGAAGATGATGACCTGTCTGTTGGCAATCGAGAATGGAAACTTGTCGGACACGGTGAACATCACCGAGGACGTGTTTATCTGTAGAGACTCCAGAGTGCGACTCGGAGAGGGATATGTGATGCATGACCTGCTTTACGAGATGATGTTACAGAGCGACAATGACGCTGCCTATGCGCTGGCCAAGCACATTGGTGGCGATACGCTTGGGTTCTGTGAGATGATGAACGAAAAAGCGGCTTACCTGGGGATGGAGAGTACCCACTTCGCAAATCCTAACGGAATGCCTGCACCAGACAATTACAGCACTGCAAGCGACCTGATCCGATTGGCTCGATATGCTATGGCTGACAGTCTGTTTTCGGAGATTGTAAGAACGAGAGAGAAAAAGGTGCCGCTGACAGACGGACGGCACATGGACTGCCAGAACACCAATGCCCTGCTCTCGACTTACGATGGTTGCATCGGTATAAAAACAGGCTATACCCGTCAGGCTGGCAACTGTCTCGCCTCAGCTGCTACACGCGATGGAAGGACGCTTTTCCTGGTGCTGCTCAATAGCCGTTCGATGCGTTCTCGTTTCATAGAATCGGCTATACTGCTCGACTATGGATTCAGCGTGATGCCTTCTCTTTCTCAATAACCAACTGCCGCATGTTCTTCAGTAGGTCGCTGGCAAAGATGAAGTCCGTAAGGCGGGTGTTTGTGGAGTGCATAATGTCGCTACTCATGCCCTGCCACTCTTTCTGACCTTCATAAATAAAGACGATATTCTCTCCAATACCCATTACAGAGTTCATGTCGTGGGTATTGATGATGGTCGTGATATTGAATTCCTTCGTGATACCTTGTAGCAAGTCATCGATAACGAGTGATGTCTTGGGATCGAGGCCGGAGTTAGGCTCGTCGCAAAAGAGGTATTTAGGGTTCAGGGCGATGGCGCGTGCGATGGCCACTCGTTTCTGCATGCCGCCAGAGATCTCGCCAGGGAATTTCTCTTCGGCTCCATGCAAATTGACACGGTCGAGGCAGTCCATGGCTCGTTTTGTTCGCTCGCGCAGGTTCATCGACGAGAACATGTCGAGGGGGAACATGACGTTCTCCAGTACCGTCAGCGAGTCGAAAAGGGCTGCACTCTGAAAGATCATGCCCATCTCTCGTCGCATCATTACCTTGTCATGTTTAGACATCTGCACAAAGTCGCGCCCATCGTATAGAACTTGACCGCTTGTGGGATCAAGCAGTCCCACGAGGTTCTTCATGAGCACCGTCTTTCCTGATCCGCTCTGACCAATAATGAGGTTTGTCTTGCCGTCTTCAAAAATGGTACTGATGTCCTTCAGCACCTCCTTGTCCTCAAAGCTCTTATATAAATTCCTTACTTCTATCATTGTCAATTCTCTCTACTGCGATAATAATTGCGTTAGGAAAACATCACTGAAGAGTATGAGTACGCTCGATGAGACGACTGCATCGGTTGAGGCCTTGCCCACATTGACAGAGCCTCCTTCGACGGTATAGCCGCAGAAGGCTGGCACGCTGGAGATGATAAAGGCAAAGAACTGGCTCTTGATGATCGACATCCATATGAACCAGGGGTTAAACGAGTGTTGTAGGCCAAGTGTCAGATCGTCAGGTGGCAGTACGTTGCCGAGATAGGCTGTGGCATAAGCACCCAGAATACCCGTTGCCGACGAGAAGATTACGAGGAAGGGCATGATGGTAAGCATACCCATAATTTTTGGCAGAATCAAGTAGCATGCAGAATTAACGCCCATAATCTCCAGAGCGTCAATTTGTTGAGTGACGCGCATTGTGCCCAGCTCTGACGCGATGTTCGACCCAACCTTTCCTGCAAGGATAAGGCACATGATAGAACTGGAGAACTCCAATAGTAGGATCTCTCGTGTAGTATAACCGCTCACCCATCGTGGCATCCAAGGAGACTGGATGTTTAACTTCATCTGGATGCAGATGACGGCGCCGATGAAAAATGATATGAGTAGCACGATGCCGATGGAGTTTACACCCAGCTGGGCCATCTCCTTGATATACTGCTTAAAAAACATACGCATGCGTTCTGGGATGGAAAACGTTCGTCCCATTAGCATCAGATAACGGCCTAAGATGGCGAGGTATTTTAGTATAATCATTGTTTAATACTTACCATTGCCAGACAGCCTTGTGCCACAGAAAACTCTCTATCCTCTGGTTGTAATATCTATAGAAGGCTGTCTGCGGGTCTTGGGGTATGAAAATAGACACTCCGTGGAATCTCTCAGTCGTCATGGTGAAATCAGAATAGTGGGTACCCCAGCTTTTATTTGTCATCCATGACGTAGCGAAGCGCTTGTCAACTATGGCACGGTCGAATACCTGCTTCCAAACCTGATATGCCTCTGTAGGAGCGTACTTCAGGATAAAGTCGCCTGCATCATAGAAAATGCTGTACGATGGCAGGAAACGGCTCGAATATTCGTTGTAATAATGGATGAGTCCTGTCAAGTCAGGATAGTCAGATTCCTGCTGATTATAGATGGTTTTCAGAGCTGTGGATGTTGCTGTTGCCAAATTCTCCATCTCGCTCGTCTTTACCGCCGAGAGTGGAAGATAGTCTTTGTTGCTGACGTAATAATTATCTATAATTCTATTCACGAAGTTATTATGATCGAACATGGCGGGCACTACGGTGGTGTATGGAGCTCCCATATCAGGAATTTCTGCGGGAGAGCCAATAACGTAGTCTGTCACATTGCGCAACTCGTAGATTGATTCCAGACACATGAAATTACAGCAGTCTGCAAAGATGAAACTTAAGTGGGGCTGTTTTTCCAGCACACGGCGGATGGTGGGAATGTTCAGCCAGAGTGTGCCGTCAAATCGCGATGAGTTGCTTCCATTATCCACTCCATAACCTCGGGTGTATGCTACGGAGTCCTCCACAAGCCATCCTGAAGCATGTCCCCAAAGCACCAGGCCATAACCGTCAGTGGCTGGGTAATGACTATATGCATAGGATAGCACCTTCTCAAAGATGTGTGGGGAACTGGCCAACTCGTCTTTATTGCTAATCTGCATATCGGCGATGGATACGGAATCGATGATGACGCCGTTCTTGATGCGACCCAACCAGGGCAGTTCTCCTTCTACTGCACGGTCGCAGTAGACGATGAGATTGTCGTTGTCAGAAATAGACTTCGAGCCTTCCTTCATCTCTGCCATGTCAGAATCGGCATAATATGAGAGGCGGTTCTCTGCTGACATATAGACGACAACTGTCCTCGTTTGGGGCGTTTGCTCCTCCTCGTCTTTGTGACAGGAGATTAATAAAACCGTAAGACAGACTAATGATATAAGTTTCTTCATTTACTGTGTTAAAAGATGTAATATCTGTGTTCCAGTCGTAGTTAGCAAAAGCACATCAGTCAGTCACTGATATTTCATCCTCTGCAAACATCTCCAAACCACTATCTGGCTTTTCGTCAATCAGATTAATCGTCGAGTCCTACAACTTGGAAGTTCTTGTTATATTCCAGCTCTATGCCGTTGTTCAGCTTAACATCGTACCCTCTGCGATCTTGGTCAATCTTAATGATGACGGCACTGGGGAAACTCGTTTTTACATTTGTTAGAATTTGCTCGGGAACGAGAGCCTCAGGCACGGCTGAAGTTTTGCACTCAATCTCCCGCCAAACACCTTTCTTGTTGAATTCTGCCTTCTCACCGCTCTGGTAGAAAACCTTATAGTCGTTCCTGTCCTTGGTGATGATCAAGGGAACCTTGTCGGCGAAATGCGTTTTCAAGACTGTCTGTGCTTCAGCAGGTAACTGCTCGAATGTAATTACGCGGTCGTTGTCTGCCTTGACAGACATGCTTATGGCCATAAAGACCAACATGGTAAACAATACTCTTTTCATCATCTTTAAACTTAATAATCTTAAGACGTTGCAAAGTTACACATTATTTCTGAATCAAACAAAACTTTCCTCAAAATTTGCTTTTGAGCCTCTTAAAAAGACATCATCTATGCCTATTTCGGCTATGATGTGCATCACGTTTCTGCTAATTTTTCTAAAAAGCATGGTAGTTTGCTGTAAAAATAGTATCTTTGCGGTCGATTTTGAGCATATTACATGGATCAGGAGAAGAATCAAGAGATTGTCAATTCGGCAGATTCACCGGACAGTAAGTTGGTATTGCGTACGGAAGGACTCGTAAAGCGGTATGGTAATCGTACCGTAGTGAATGACGTTAGCTTCGATGTGAAGCAAGGAGAGATCGTAGGCTTGCTGGGACCCAACGGAGCAGGAAAGACAACCTCGTTCTATATGACAACAGGCTTGATCGTGCCCAATGGGGGGCATATCTACCTTGGTGAAGAAGAGGTGACGAAATATCCCGTCTACAAACGTGCCCGGGCAGGTATTGGCTATCTGGCACAGGAAGCCAGCGTGTTCCGAAAGATGAGTGTCGAAGACAATATCTTATCTGTACTTGAAATGACGGGCAAACCGCGAGACTATCAGCTTGAGAAACTTGAAGAGCTTATCAAAGAGTTCCGTTTGGGCAAGGTGCGAAAGAATAAGGGTGATCAACTCTCTGGCGGAGAACGTCGAAGAACGGAGATTGCTCGCTGTTTGGCCATCGAACCAAAGTTTATTATGCTCGACGAGCCTTTTGCAGGCGTCGACCCTATTGCTGTGGAAGACATCCAGCAGATTGTATGGAAACTGAAATACAGGAACATCGGCATCTTAATCACTGACCACAATGTGGATGAGACACTGACAATAACTGACCGTGCCTACTTGCTTTTTGAGGGACGCATCCTCTTTCAGGGTTCGCCGGAGGAACTTGCAGAGAATAAGGTGGTGAGAGAAAAGTACCTGACTACCTCGTTCGTGCTACGTAAGAAAGACTTTCAGTTGCTGGAGGAAGAACGTAAGGCGAAGGAAAAAGAGGAAGATAACTGACTTGTTTGTACATTCGGCGACAGCTTTTTCCTTAATTTTTTTTAATTCTTATTTCTTAATTCTTCATTCTTGAATTATTGTTGTACTTTTGCACCCCAAAATTTGAATATATAATATAATAAGGTATATAGAAAATGAAAATTACATTTGATTGCCCTGATAAGATCAATGGTATCATGACTATGGTCATCGAGCCTGCCGACTATCAGGAGAAGGTCGAGAAGACCCTGAAAGACTATCGTAAGAAGGCTCAAGTGCCAGGATTCCGTCCAGGACAGGTGCCTATGGGAATGATCAAGCGTCAGTATGGTACCGCCGTGAAGGTGGAGGAGGTGAATCGCCTGATCAGCGAGAAACTCTATGGCTACATTCAGGAGAACAAGATTCAGATGCTGGGTGAGCCTCTGCCTAATCAAGAGAAGCAAAAACCTCAGGATTTTGAGAAAGAAGGTGAGTTGGAGTTCGTGTTCGACATCGCCGTGGCTCCTGAGATGAAAGCCGAGCTGAATGATAAGGACAAACTCACGTATTACGATATTAAAGTTGACGAAAAGCTCGTTGACGATCAGGTGCAGATGTACTGCTCTCAGGCCGGCGAGTTCAAAGAGGCTGAAGTCTTCAGTGGTAACGACACTATAACTGGTGAGATGCGTGAGCTCGACGAGAAAGGTAATACCAAAGAGGGCGGGCTCGTTAACGAGGCTGCGATGGTTATGCCTGCTTACATCAAGGACGAGGAACAGCGTAAGCTTTTCGACGGCGCTAAGAAGGGCGATGTGGTTACCTTCAATCCGAAGAAAGCTTATCCTGATAATGATGCCGAGGTGGCAGCCTTGCTCAAAGTAGAAAAGAGTCAAGTAAAGGATCTGACGAGCGACTTCAGTTATCAGATTAATGAGATTCGTCACTTCCAACCCGCAGAAGTGAATCAGCAACTCTTCGATCGTGTGTTTGGTGAGGGAACGGTGAAGGACGAGAAGGCCTTCCGCGAGAAGATTGCAGAGACCATCAAGCCACAGTTGCAGGGCAACAGCGACTATAAGTTCCTGATCGACCTGCGCGCCTATATGGAGAAGAAGGTGGGCGAGGTTGTTTTCCCAGAGGCTCTTCTGAAACGCGTGATGCTGCAGAACAACAAGGACAAGGATGCTGACTACGTGGAGAAGAATTTCGAGGGTAGTATCAAGGAGTTGAAGTGGCATCTTATCAAGGAGCAACTTGTGGCAGCCAATGGCATTAAGGTGGAAGATGCCGATTTGAAAGCCGTTGCTAAGGATGCAATCCGCCAACAGTTTGCGCAATATGGTATGTCAAACGTACCCGATGATGTTTTGGAGAACTATGCTGCAGAGCAGTTGAAGAAGCGTGAGACTGTAGAAGGCTTCGTGGATCGCGCTGTCGACCAGAAACTCGTCGAAACGCTTAAAACTGTCGTTAAATTGACCAAGAAAGAGGTCAGTTTGGAGGACTTTAACAAGATGATGCAAGAAAAATAAGTATTTTTAGGAAAAAATAACCCCTAATTTGGAGAGGTTATCGACTTTTTTTCGTAACTTTGTGTCCCAAACACAAATGGAAAGGGTCGATAACCGCTCTTTTTTGTGAGAAAGAACAAATGTAAGGTGAAAATGAATATAATTATGAACGATAGAAACGATTTCAGAAAGTATGCAGTTCGTCATTTAGGAATGGACGGACTGACCATCGACGAAGTGATGAAGGCTCAGGCCCAGTACCTCAACCCCTATATCCTTGAAGAGCGTCAATTGAACGTGACGCAGATGGACGTGTTCTCCCGACTGATGATGGACCGCATTATCTTCCTCGGTACGCAAATAGATGACTATACGGCTAACACCCTTCAAGCACAGTTGCTTTACCTTGATTCCGTTGACTCTGGCAAGGATATCTCTATCTATATCAACTCGCCAGGTGGAAGTGTAACTGCTGGTTTAGGTATCTATGACACAATGCAGTTCATTTCCAGCGATGTGGCCACCATCTGTACAGGTATGGCTGCTTCGATGGGAGCCGTTCTGCTTGTGGCAGGCAAGGAAGGTAAGCGTTCCGCACTACCCCATAGTCGTGTGATGATTCACCAGCCGCTCGGTGGTGTGCAGGGCCAAGCTTCGGATATTGAGATCGAGGCCAAGGAAATCTTGAAATTCAAGAAAGAGCTATACACAATTATCTCTGAACATTCCCACACGCCCTACGACAAAGTGTATGCCGATTCAGACCGTAACTACTGGATGACTGCTGAAGAGGCTAAGGCCTATGGCATGATTGACACAGTGCTGAGCAGGAAGCAGTAAATAATTATGGCGAAATTAAGAAAAGAATGTAGCTTCTGTGGACGAAGCGAACGAGAGGTGAGACTGCTTATCACAGGACTCAATGGCTATATTTGTGAGGACTGTGCCCAACAGGCTTATCGTATTGTTCAGGAGAATATACAGGATGTGAGCAGGAATACCTCCAATTCAACAGAAAAGCAGAAGTTCAAGGTACCCAAGCCGAAGGAGATTAAAGCCCACCTGGACGAATATGTGATTGGCCAGGATGAGGCGAAAAGATATCTTTCTGTGGCGGTTTACAATCACTATAAACGACTCGAACAAGGAACGGATCAGGATGGTGTCGAGATTGAGAAGAGTAACATCATCATGGTTGGTTCCACGGGAACTGGAAAGACTCTTCTGGCGCGTACCATTGCTAAGATGCTCGATGTGCCATTCACTATAGTAGACGCAACGGTGCTTACCGAGGCTGGTTATGTGGGTGAAGACGTGGAGAGTATTCTTACACGTCTACTGCAAGTGGCCGACTATGATGTGGCGCGTGCGCAACAGGGTATCGTATTCATCGATGAGATAGACAAAATAGCCCGAAAGTCTGATAATCCCTCCATTACACGTGATGTTAGTGGCGAAGGCGTGCAACAAGGTCTCCTGAAACTATTGGAGGGCACGGTTGTGAACGTTCCGCCAAAAGGTGGGCGTAAGCACCCTGACCAGGACTTTATTCATGTGGATACTAGGAATATCCTGTTTATCTGTGGCGGAGCTTTCGACGGCATTGAAAGAAAGATCGCCCAGAGACTGAACACTCACGTGGTGGGATACAATTCTGTACAGAATGTGCAGAAGATAGATAAGAAAGATCTGATGAAGTACATTCAGCCTCAAGATCTGAAGGCTTTTGGCATGATACCCGAGATTATCGGGCGTATGCCTGTGCTCACCTATCTGAATCCTCTCGACAAGACGGCTCTCAAGCAAATCCTGACAGAACCGAAGAACTCGATTGTAAAACAATATAAGAAACTCCTGGAACTGGACGGGGTGGAGTTGGAGTTTACACCAGAAGCACTTGATATTATTGTCGAAAAGGCAATAGAATTTAAACTCGGTGCCCGCGGGCTACGGTCTATTGTTGAGAATATAATGATGGAGGCTATGTATGATCTGCCTTCTCGGAGAGTAAAGAAATTTAGCGTGACGCCTGACTATGTGCGAGAGCAACTGGCACAATCGCGCTTATAATAAATAAAAAGCCTAATGACTAAACTATATGAGCGAAAAAACAAATCTGACTGAAGCCTTGAAAAAGTACTTTGGGTTTGATAAGTTCAAGGGAGACCAGGAGCAAATCATTCGCAACTTGCTTGATGGCAACGATACTTTTGTACTAATGCCTACGGGTGGTGGCAAGTCACTCTGCTATCAACTGCCATCACTTCTGATGGATGGTACGGCCATAGTCATCTCACCTCTCATTGCCTTGATGAAGAATCAGGTGGATGTCATTACAAACCTGAGTGAGCACGAGGGGACGGCCCATTACCTGAATTCTTCGTTGAATAAGGCTGCCATTGACCAGGTGAAGGCCGATATTCTTGCAGGATACACAAAACTGTTGTATGTTGCCCCAGAGTCACTTACAAAAGAGGATAATGTGGAGTTCTTGAAGACGGTAAAGATCTCGTTCTATGCTGTCGATGAGGCACACTGTATCTCTGAATGGGGCCATGACTTCCGTCCTGAATATCGGCGCATACGTCCTATCGTCAATGAGATTGGCAAAGCTCCCATTATTGCATTGACGGCTACTGCTACGGACAAAGTGCGCTCTGATATCAAGAAAAATCTGGGCATGGTAGATGCAAAGGAGTTTAAAAGCTCCTTCAATCGTCCGAATCTATATTATGAGGTACGTGCAAAGACGAAGGATGTTGACAAGGATATCATCAAGTTTATCAAACAACATCCAGGCAAGAGCGGTATCATCTATTGCCTGTCGCGTAAGAAAGTGGAGGAACTGGCAGCTGTACTGCAGGCAAATGATATCAAGGCGGCAGCCTATCATGCTGGTCTCGACTCTGCTACCAGGACTCAGACACAAGATGATTTTTTGATGGAGAATATCGATGTGATCGTGGCTACCATCGCCTTTGGAATGGGTATCGACAAACCTGATGTGCGCTTTGTAATCCACTATGACATCCCTAAGTCTCTGGAAGGCTATTATCAGGAAACTGGACGAGCAGGACGTGACGGTGGAGAAGGCTTGTGCATCGCTTTCTATTCAAATAAGGATCTCCAGAAATTGGATAAGTTCATGGAAGGGAAGCCTGTAGCGGAACAGGATATCGGACGGCAGCTGCTTGTCGAGACAGCAGCCTATGCCGAGTCGTCGGTCTGCCGAAGAAAGATGCTGTTACACTATTTTGGCGAGACTTATACGAAAGACAACTGTGGTAACTGTGACAACTGTCTGCATCCCAAGACGGAGATTGAGGCAAAGGATCAGCTTGTTATTGTCTTGAAATCCATTCTTGAGATCAAGGAGAATTTCCGTGCCGACTATGTCATTGATTTTATTACGGGTAAAGAGACGGACGAAATCATTGCCCATCACCATGAAGACTTTGAAAACTTCGGTGCAGGAGCCGACGATGATGAGAAAATTTGGAATCCCGTTATTCGTCAGGCACTTATCGCAGGCTATTTGCTGAAGGAAGTAGAGAACTACGGCTTGTTGAAAGTGACGGCTGCTGGAAAGAAGTTCCTGAAGTCGCCTAAATCGTTTATGATCGTGAAGGACACAGAGTTCACAGGCGACGACGAGATGCCGGATCAGGAGGGCGGCATTAGCGCTCTCGATCCAACGTTGAGTGCCATGCTGAGGGAGTTGCGTAAAAAAGTGTCCAAGCGTATGGAACGTCCGCCGTATGTGATCTTCCAGGATGTGTCACTTGAACAAATGGCGACAGACTATCCTGTAACCCTGGAGGAGTTGAAGAATATCCAGGGCGTTGGCGAGGGTAAGGTGAAACAGCCTTATGCCAAGGAGTTTGTCGACCTGATTCGCCAATATTGTGAGGAGAACGAGATTGAGCGGCAGGTGGACATGCGTGTACGTACGGTAGCCAAGAAGTCTATGCTGAAGGTAAAAATCATCCAAAGCATAGACCGTCAGATTGCCCTCGACGATATTGCCACTGCCCAGGGTATCGACTTCGATGAGCTGCTCGACGAGGTGGAGGCCATCGTTTACAGCGGAACAAAACTCAATATCGACTATTTCCTGGATGAAGTGATGGACGAGGATCATGTCGATGATATTTACGACTATTTCTGTGAGTCGGATACCGATCGTCTGAGTGTAGCTCAGAAAGAGTTGGGCGACGAGTACTCCGAAGATGAGATCCGACTCGTGAGGATTAAGTTCCTATCAGAAATGGCTAACTAATAGTTATTGAAGATTGAAAATTGAAGATTGAACGTTAAAAAATAACAAGTCTATATAAAATCTTCAGTCTTCAATCTTCAATCTTCAATCTTTTTTGTACCTTTGCACGCAATATTTAAAGGAAAGGTTATTTTATGGCTTCATTTATTGCAGACAAAATTGTAATGGACGGCCTCACTTTCGACGACGTCCTGTTGATCCCAGCTTATTCTGAGGTACTGCCCAAGACAGTAGAGTTGAAAACGCGTTTCTCACGCAACATTGAGTTGAATGTGCCTTTTGTGACAGCTGCGATGGATACTGTTACAGAGTCACAGATGGCCATTGCCATCGCTCGTGAGGGTGGTATTGGCGTGATTCATAAGAATATGTCTATTGAGGATCAGGCTCGTCAGGTGGCTATCGTCAAACGGGCAGAAAATGGAATGATTTACGATCCGATCACCATCCCCTTAGGGTCGACGGTGGCTCAGGCTCTCGATATTATGTCGGAGTATCATATTGGTGGTATTCCTGTGGTCGACGATGACAACCATCTCGTGGGTATCGTCACCAACCGTGACCTTCGTTTCGAGCGTCAGTTGGACCGCCGTGTGGATGAGGTTATGTCAAAGGATCATCTTGTGACCACCCACCAACAGACCGACCTGATGGCGGCAGCGGAAATTCTTCAGAAGAACAAGATAGAAAAATTGCCGGTAGTGGACAAAGATAATCGTCTCATCGGCCTCATTACCTATAAGGACATCACGAAGGCAAAGGATAAGCCCATGGCTTGTAAGGACGAGAAAGGCCGTTTGCGCGTGGCGGCAGGTGTAGGTGTTACAGCCGATACACTCGATCGTATGCAGGCCCTCGTTGATGCTGGTGCCGATGCTATTGTCATTGATACCGCTCATGGTCATTCGAAGTCTGTCATAGAGAAACTTGTTGAGGCAAAGAAGCACTTCCCGCAAATTGACATCGTCGTAGGTAATGTTGCCACAGGTGAGGCTGCAAAGATGCTCATCGACAATGGTGCTGACGCCATCAAGGTTGGCATTGGTCCAGGCTCTATCTGTACCACGCGTGTGGTGGCTGGAGTAGGTGTGCCACAGCTCAGTGCTATCTACGATGTTTATAGCGTGTTGAAAGGAACGGGTGTACCTCTGATTGCAGATGGAGGTCTGCGCTACTCTGGTGACATTGTCAAGGCTCTTGCCGCTGGTGGCAGCTGTGTAATGATGGGTTCGCTCGTCGCTGGTACAGAAGAGAGCCCTGGCGACACCATCATCTATAATGGCCGTAAGTTCAAGAGTTACCGTGGTATGGGATCCCTTGAGGCTATGGAGCAGAAGCATGGTTCTAAGGACCGCTATTTCCAGAGCGATACGAAGGAAGTGAAGAAGCTGGTTCCTGAGGGTATAGCTGGTCGTGTGCCTTACAAGGGAACTGTTCAGGAGGTTATCTACCAGATGGTTGGTGGTCTGCGCTCGGGCATGGGCTACTGTGGTGCTGGCACTATCGAGCAGCTTCATAATGCGAAGTTCACCCGTATCACTAATGCTGGCGTGAACGAGAGCCATCCTCATGATATCACCATTACCAGTGAAGCTCCAAACTATTCAAGACCAAACGACTAAGATGAGAAGATTCTTTTTGCTGGCATCCCTGTTCATTACTGTCCTGGCTGTGAAGGCTCAGTCTGATCCAGTTGTGATGACAGTCAATGGCGTGGACGTGAATCGTTCAGAATTCGAGTATTCTTTTAACAAGAATAATGCTGATGGCGTGATTGACAAAAAGACCGTTGAGGAATATGCCGATCTCTATGCCATTTATAAGATGAAGGTTGCTGCTGCTCTTGATGCGAAACTCGACACACTGACTTCTTTCAAACAGGAATATGCAGTTTACCGCGATCAGCAGGTACTTCCCTCGATGGCATCCGACGATGAAGTCCTCTCAGAGGCTCGGAATGCCTACGACCGTGCCAAGGAGCAGATAGGCTCGAAGGGACTTATTCTTCCTGCGCATATCTTCCTGCGTCTCTCAACCAAGGCAACGGCAGAGGAACAGAGAACCGTCGCACAGCGAGCTGATTCGGTGTGGCAGGCCATCAAACAGGGTGCCGACTTTGCTGAGCTCTGCAAGAAAGTGTCCCAGGATCGTCGTAGTGCTGTCAATGGTGGCGAGTTGGCATGGATTGGTCCCAATCAGGTTTATCCAGAGTTTGAGGAAGCCGCCTATGCTCTCCAGAAAGGGGAGGTGAGCAGGCCTGTTCAAAGTCCTGATGGCTATCATATCATTCTGATGAAGGATCGCAAACAACTCGAACCTTTTGAGGAACTTAAAGATCAGATTGTGCGCTCGTTTGAACAGCAAGGGATTCGAGAGGCTATTGCCCGTCAGAAAATTAAATCAGCAGTCGCTGGTGGGCAGACGACGGAAGAGCAGTATATGGCGCGTCGTGCAGACTCTTTAGGTGCTGTCGATACAGAGATGAAATATCTCATACAGGAATATCATGATGGTTTGTTGGTCTATGAGATAAGCAACCGCCAGGTCTGGGAGAAGGCGTCCAAGGACGAAGCTGCTCTCGATGCATGGTTCCGTTCGCACAAGAAGGACTATCGTTTCCCTGAGCCTCGCTTCAAGGGAATAGCCTACCACGTGAAGAATCTGGCTGATGTCAAGGCCGTGAAGAAATGTGTGAAGAAACTGCCGTTCAGCCAGTGGGCTGATGCCCTTCGTAAGACCTTCAACCCCGACTCTGTCATCCGTATCCGGGTGGAACAGGGACTTTTCAAGCCAGGCGACAGTCGGCTGGTAGACCATAAGATATTCCGTACCTCTCTCGATAAGCCAGTTGAGGTGAACAAAGATTATCCCATCGACGCTGTCTATGGCAAGAAGCTGAAAAAGCCTCAAGACTATACTGATGTGCGTGGCCAAGTGGTTGAGGACTATCAGCAAGCTCTTGAACAGCAGTGGGTGGCTGCGTTACGTCAGCGCTATGCCGTTAAGATTTATGAAGACGTATTGAAAACTGTAAACAAACACTGATGAAGACGACAAGGAATCTGATCGTAATCCTACTGTTAGGTCTTCCTTTCATTGGGATGGCCTTTACTGCAAATCCTGCTGCTGGCCTGTCGGCTATCACTGCTGCTGATAGTGATTCGGTTAGTATGGGTACTGTCATCGACGAGGTGATATGGGTTGTGGGCGATGAGGCCATCCTCAAGTCTGATGTAGAGTCTTTCCGTATGCAGGCTGCGATGGAAGGGGTGAAATGGTCTGGCGACCCTGACTGTACGATTCCAGAGCAGATTGCGGTACAGAAACTTTTCAAGCACCAGGCGCAGATTGATAGTATCGAGGTTACCGATGCTGATGTGGCATCAGAGGTAGAGCAGCACATCAACTATTGGCTTGAGATGGTCGACGGCTCGCGCGAACGGCTTGAGGAGTATCGGCACAAGCCTCTTTCGCAGATTCGTAATGACCTGCGTGACGAACTGAAAGACCGTCAGATGGTTCAGAAGATGAAGCAGAAGCTTGTCGAGGACATTGCTGTCACCCCAGCCGACGTGCGCCGTTACTTCAAAGACCTGCCGCAGGATAGTCTGCCGTTCATCCCTACAGAAGTTGAGGTGGAGATTGTGCAGAACACGCCGAAGATCCCTGTTGAGGAACTTAACCGTGTGAAAGATGAGCTCCGTGAATACACAGACCGCGTGAACCGCGGCGATGCCTCTTTCTCCACGTTGGCACGACTCTATTCTGAAGACCCTGGTACAGCACGTCGTGGTGGTGAGCTGGGCTTCTCTGGGCGTGGCATGCTCGATCCTGCCTTCGCATCTGTGGCCTTTAATCTCACTGATCCAAAGAAGGTGTCGAAAATAGTTGAGTCGGAATTCGGCTTCCATATCATCCAGCTGATCGAGAAGCGCGGTGACAAGGTCAATGTGCGTCATATCCTTCGTAAGCCGATTGTTTCTGATGAAGATATTAACCGCACGCTCGTTCGCCTTGACTCTATTGCCAGCAATATCCGTGCTGGGAAGTTCACCTTTGAGGATGCCGCCTCAATGCTCTCTGATGATAAGGACACCCGTAACAACAAGGGACTGATGTCGAACAGTGACTCTCAGAATGGTCGCATCACCTCTCGCTTCAAGATGCAAGACCTGCCGCCGGAGGTGGCGAAGGTGGTCGACACGATGCAAGTGGGACAAGTGTCGCGGGCATTCCAACTCATTAATCAGCGTGGTAAGACAGTCTGTGTTATTGCCAAACTGAAAAACCGTATCGAAGGGCATAGAGCGTCTATCTCCGAAGACTTCCAGACACTTAAAGATGTGGTGACACAGCGTCGCCAGAACGAGCGTATCCATCAGTGGGTGGTCGACAAGATTAAGAGTGTCTATACCCGTCTGAACGACGGCTATCAGGACTGTAAGTTCGAGTACGAGGGGTGGATAAAATAGCGGTTAGAGGCGAGAGGTGCAAGGAACGTGATGAGAAAGTCTTTCTTATATCTGTTGGGACTTGTATGCATACTGGTGTCTGTTGCTAGTTTTGATGCCTATGCTCAGAAAGGAAAGGCAAAGCGCTCTGTCCGAAGGGCAAGGACACAAGACTCGAGGGTGTACCTTGTCCACGCCGATGTACTCCACTATGATCAGCGCCTGAATGCGGATGCAACCATCCTCAACGGCAAGGTGCACTTTACCCATCAGGGGGCTCGCCTGTATTGCGACAGTGCCTATTTCTATGAGGCTTCCAACTCGTTTGAAGCCTTTGGCCATGTCAGAATGTATCAGGGTGATACGCTGTCACTCGTCAGCGACTATGCCTACTACGACGGCAATGAGCAGATGGCGCGAGCCCGTTATAATGTTGTTCTCAAGCATCGTAAGACTGTGCTCTATACGGACAGCCTCGACTTCGATCGTATCTACGACAATGCCTATTTCTTCGAGGGCGGCAAAATGATCGACGGTAATACTACGCTCACATCCGACTGGGGGGAGTATAACACGAAGACGAAGATGTCGGTATTCAACTACGACGTGAAGATGAAGAATCCCGAATTCTTCCTTACCACAGACACTCTTTATTACGATAATCATAATTCGATGGCTCATATTGTAGGCCCCTCTGATATCACATCAGGAGCTAACCATATCTATTCTGAGTTGGGCTTTTATGACACCAAACTTGAACGGGCTCGTTTGATGAACCGTTCTGTGCTGACCAACGGGGGAAAGATGCTGGTGGGCGACAGTGTCTACTACGATAGTAAAATGGGTTTCAGTCAGGCCTTCTACGATGTGGTCTATGTCGACTCCGTCAACCGCAATAAACTCACAGGAAACTACGGAGAGTACTATGAGAACACAGGCTATGCCATGTGTACTGATAGTGCTGTGGCTATCGATTTCTCGCAGGGCGACTCGCTCTTCATGCATGCCGACACATTCAAGGTCGTCACCTTCAACAACGAGACAGACTCCGTCTACCGCAAAATTCATGCCTACCACCATGTCAGAGCCTTCCGGCGAGACGTGCAGGCAGTCTGCGACTCGCTCGTCTACAACTCCAAGGACTCCTGCATGACCCTCTACCACGACCCGATTATGTGGAACAACGGTCAGCAACTGGTGGGCGATTTGGTAAATGTCTATATGCGCGACTCCGTCATCGACCACACCCATATCATAGGCAATGCTTTCTCCATCCAGCAGTTGCGCTCCGACACGGCCTGTTATAATCAGGTGTCTTCGAAAGAGATGTTCTCCTATTTCATCGACGGTAAGATTCGCGAGGCGAAGGCTAAGGACAACGTGCTTATTGGTTACTATTTCGAAGAGGGCGACACGCTACCCATCATATACAACTATCAGGAGACCACCGAACTTCGTATGTTCCTTAAGGATCAGAAGCTCGAGAGCGTGTGGACACCGAAGACCTCTGGCACGATGTATCCACTCAACCAGATACCTGCCGACCGTAAGCGTCTGCCAGGCTTTGCGTGGTACGACTACGTGCGTCCTCTCAACCGTTATGATATCTTCAGCTGGCGAGAGAAAAAGGGTGAAGAAGCAAAAAAGTGAATAAAGATGTCGGATATAATCAATCTCCTACCAGATAGTGTTGCCAACCAGATCGCCGCAGGTGAAGTTATCCAGCGGCCAGCCTCTGTCGTGAAGGAGCTCGTTGAGAACGCGGTCGATGCAGGCGCTAAGACCATCAACGTGATTATCGTGGATGCCGGTCGTACCACTATTCAGGTCATTGATGATGGCTGTGGTATGTCAGACACCGATGCTCGTCTGGCCTTCGAGCGTCATGCCACATCGAAGATCCGACAGGCCGACGACCTTTTCTCTCTCCATACGATGGGTTTCCGTGGCGAGGCCCTTCCCTCCATCGCTGCCGTGGCTCAGGTAGAACTACTTACACGTAAGGCTGATGATGAGGTAGGCACGCGCCTTGAGGTCGCTGCCTCGAAGGTGGTGTCCCACGAGCCCGTAGCCTGTGCCGTTGGCAGTAGCTTCAAGGTAGACAACTTATTTTATAATGTACCTGCGCGACGGAAGTTCCTCAAGTCAAACACGACGGAACTCAGCAATATCCTTCAGGCCTTCGAGCGCATTGTGCTCGTCTATCCCGACATCCATTTCACACTCCATCATAATGGTGCGGAACTCCAGAACCTCAAGCCCTCTAACCTGCGCCAGCGTATTGCCGACGTCTTCGGACGCCAGTACAGTCAAGACCTGCTGCCAGTGGAGGTACAGACCTCGCTTTGCAACATCACAGGCTTCGTGGGAAAGCCTGAGACGGCTCGTAAGAAGAGTGGACACGACTTCTTTTTCGTCAACAGCCGCTACATGCGCCATCCATATTTCCACAAGGCAGTCATCACGGCCTACGACCGCATGATACCTGAGGGTATGCAGGTTCCTTATTTCCTTTATTTCGAGGTCCCTCCCGCTGCAATCGACGTCAATATCCACCCCACGAAGACGGAGATAAAGTTCGAGAACGAGCAGGCCATCTGGCAGGTGCTCACGGCAACAGTCCGAGATGCCTTAGGCCGATTTTGTGATGTGCCTGCCATCGATTTCGACGTGCAGGGTAAGCCTGACATCCCTGTCTTTGATCCCCAGCGCGACAATATCGTGGCACCAAAGGTGAGCTACAATCCCGACTACAATCCCTTCCGTTCTCATAGCGAAGCCCAAGGTTCAGGTGAGCTCAGCTTGGATATGAGCCGAGGTACTGGTGAGTTTAGCCCGGCAGTGGGGCACCGTCAGACTGTCCCTCCTGACTGGGACTCTCTCTTCCCTGCGAAAGAAGGTAATCTCATTCCACCTTCCACCTCACATATCCCACTAAACACCGACCTCTCGCCCCTCCACTATCAGTATAAGGGTTGCTATATCATGACAGCCGTCAAGTCTGGCCTCATGATTATCGACCAGCATAGGGCCGATGTGCGCATACAGTATGAACGTTGCCTGCAACAGCTCGAGAGTCATACCGCTGCCACTCAGAAGATGCTTTTCCCTGAAACGGTCCGCTTCTCGGCGGCAGAGACCGTCGTGATTCAGCAACTGCTTCCCAGCCTTGCTGCCGTGGGGTTCGATCTCTCCGATCTTGGTGGCGGCACCTTTGCCATCAATGGCATCCCTGCTGATCTTAAAGACATCGCACCAGCCTCCCTCCTGCAACAGATAGTGGCCGATGCCGAACTTTCAGAGTCAGATCAGTCTCAAGCCTCACTCCTTGCACCTCACTCCTCGGCCATCGCCCTCTCCCTCGCTCAATATGTGGCTACGCCATACGGGCAGGTGCTCTCTAACGACGAGATGGATCAAATCATAAACCAGCTTTTCAGCTGCTCCAACGTCAACTATACTCCCAACGGCAAACCCATCCTCAGCATCCTCCCACAGGGCGATATTGAGCAACTTCTTGGCGGAAAGGGTTAACGTTTGTTAAGGCAGTAGCAAATTCTTCACTTTCCGCTTTTCTCTTTTCACTTTTTTGTGTACCTTTGCACTCGCAAACGAAAACACGGGCGCTTAGCTCAGCTGGTTTAGAGCATCTGCCTTACAAGCAGAGGGTCGGCGGTTCGAATCCGTCAGCGCCCACCCAGAGTTAACATGTCTAACTATTTAAAATGCAAAGTTATGAAAAATTTCTTGATTCATTCCGTCGCAGCTATTAGTGGCTTCGTGTGTGTCGTCAGTTGCAGTGAACAGACTTCAGACCTTGAGTCGTTCAGTCAGTCGACAGCTAATGAACTCCGTATCGTCACCCACACCCGTGAGGGCGATGATCCCTCCGCCTCTGTTGCTTCTGTCTATCTTTTCAATGGTAGTGGGGCTTTCGTTCGTACGCTGCAGACGGATGCTGCAGGTAGCTACACCTCTGCTTCTGCCTCAGTCAAGTTGCCTGAAGGTTCTTATACTCTTTGTGCACTTGGTCCTGGCGATCTGTCTTCCTTTCAGATACCTGCTACGCCTTCGCCTACGTCGACCATCACCCCTGTTGAAGGACAAGCTATGGGTGACTTGCTGATGGCATCGTCAACAGTATCCCTCAGCGATGGTGATGCTGAGACAGTAGACATGACGCTTCAGCGCAAGGTGCTCGAACTCTCGACAGTCACCATCAGTCAGGTGCCGGCAGATGTCACAGGCGTCACCGTCTCAGTAGCACCCTTCTACTCCGCCATCCAGTTCAATGGCACCTATGTTGAAGATAATCCCCTCACTGTTACCATTCCCCTCACGGCAGCCACCACCGAAGGCGTCTGGGAGGCTACTCCCCGTCAGCTCGTCTTCCCGTCAAAGGGCGTGCCTACCATCACTGTCACTTTCACCCATGCTGAGGGTGAGCCCAGCAGCTATACCTATACCGCTGAGACTGCACTGACAGCCAACAACAAGTACGATATCGCTGGTACTTATACCGAGCCTCTTGGCGTCACTCTTTCTGGCTCGCTCTCCCTACAGCCTTGGGCTGACACGAATACAGACATCCCCTTCGATTTCGATGAGAACAATGCCGTCAGCGATTCTGGATCAGGTTCTGGCGCTGGCAGCGATCCAGCCTCTGGCTCTGGTGGTTCCGATGCAGGCTCTGGCGCATCTGATGCTCCTGTCGTAGGCCAGACATATAAAGGATGTTATGTCGTTTCTGTCGATGAAACGAACCGTACGGCAGTCTTGTTGGCAAATACTTTGAAGAATAATATCGTGAACGAATCGCAGATGGCTAATGCTTTAATTAGTTATCCGAAGCCTGAAGGAGTTACAAATAGTTGGCGTGTACCTACACTCAGTGAGTGTAACCTGTTCTTTGCTGACATAAATACTCCAGGCATTGAAAAAGGCCAATACTATTGTATGAATGATGGAACCCTTAGCAGGGTGAAAGTCGATAAAGGTACGGACAGTAATTTTGTAAAAGAAGTGATATCTTCCGATTATGTTAGTACTGTATATCTACGTCCCGTTATTGACATTACCTATTAATATATAATGATCTCAGAAATAGGGTGTTCAATATGATGAACCAATAATCATGTGGAATTGAATTTACAGCTCCACCCCTTCCCTCCCCTTAAGAGGAGGGAAGGGGTCTGTCGCAAAAGCGATTGTGCCTCTTGTGAGATTATCTCATCCACTCTTTCCGCTCTGCTTCCGACATCTTTTCGATGGCATAGCGGAGGGTGGTGCGAGGCATCTCGTGGACGTGTTGGCGCAGGAAGTCGCGCAGAAGGTCCATACTGCACCGTTTTCCCATCTCGCGCAGCATCCACCCGACGGCCTTGTGCATCAGGTCGTGAGGGTGGTGCAGGTGCATCTCAGCATAGCGCAGGCACCACGAAGGGTCGCCCTGCTGCGAGGTCTTCCACGTGCAGACGATGCTCATGCGCTGGCGCCAGAGGTTGTTGCTCTGCGCCAGTGCATCGAGCACCATAGTCTTTATATCCGACGGCTTGGCCTCCAGAGCATTTAAGTCCTTAGGCTTGATGTCGGCGAAAGAACTGATTCCCAGCCTGGTGGGCAGAAGTAGCCAGTGCCCCAGTATCTTGGGAGCTGAGAGGTCCACCAAGTCCCAGTTGTTGGCACGTTCGGCATACTTCAGATAGAGTGCCACGATCTCGTCGCGCTTGCTGATGGCCTCTTCGTCGTGCAATAGTCGCTTTGTGGACAGCTTCTCAAACTTGGAAACCATGATCAGCAGTCCGCATAAGCGCACTTCATGCCATTCCGACATCAGCAGCTCTGGTATCTCACAGAGTGGGGTGTCGCTGGCCGCTTTCGCAACCTCCCGCGTCTGGGGCACTTTCAAACCCAGGAATTCGTCACCCTCACCATACTCTCCCGGCCCTGTCTTGAAGAATCGCATTAACACCTGTCGCTGACCTTCATCTCGCAGCGACTCCATTGTTGCGATAATCTCCTTGGCTACTATTTTCTTGGGTTTCATGTCAGAATCTTTTTATAGGTCTACTTCAATCTTTTCTTATTCTATTGTCCCTCTCTTTCTGCTTACTCCTGCAAAGTTAGCGATTTTTTCTCAATTGATAGCCTGTTTGATGGAAAAAAGAAGGTTACCGTATTGATTATTTATGGATAGTTCCTTACATGTCTGTATCCCTTCTTCGGTTTTGTAAGGATTTTGTGTGTTACGACGATGTATAAATGGTTGATTCTTTTACCATTATATGAAATCACTTAACTTTATGTTTAGATTGTATTATTATAATGAATAAAAAGAACAAAGATAATTAATAAATCTCTTAATAACAAGGACTTAATTGAATTTAACATGATTATAAATATTTAACTTACATGAATGGAAAACTTTTTATATTCTTTGCTCATTGGTTCAATTTATTTCCTTATCTTTGCATCAGATTTAGGTACATGATTAAAAGATATAAAAGGGCAGCGGTTCCGAAATTTCACAGCGCGAGCAGAAGTGAGACGTAGGGCCAACTATGAAAGATATTTTTTTGCTCCTGCTGCCGGAGTTTTCTTTACGACCTTAAAGTAACCTTTTAAAAAATGGGTCACCTGTGAAGGTCGCCCATTTTTTTACTTATTGTTGTTTGTTGACCCTTACTTCCTCTTCGTGCTCACAAGGTGTCAGACACTTTGTGAGCATTCTGTCTTAAAGATAATATGCATATAGTTCCCATTCTCATAGCCGAAACGCTGTATGAGAGTGGAACCGTCGTAGATAGCTTCCAGTTGCAGGGTTATGCCGTATTCTGCAAGTGAGCGGAATGCTTTCGGCTGTTGCAGTTCGTCCTTCGTAAACGTGTAATACTGGCTGTTGTTGTTAAACTCCAAGCGAATGTGGTGGTCGGCACCGACGTAGTTCAAGTTCAGCAGCATGACATTGGGAATGAAAGCCCATTTGATGTGCGAATAGTCTGTATCGTAGTCAAAGCCATAGCGGGCTGTGATGGCCTGTGGGGAGGCTCCGGCGAGTGCATGGCTCAGCCCTTCGTCCGCATCCACGACCTTTGAAATCAGCGAAACGGGGAAGTCTTGAAAGAATACAT
>OCTW013408721.1_pt1 | contig 93666 bp, 79 predicted proteins | sample 1539671 | NCBI WGS metagenome assembly OCTW01 (sample SAMN02144230, study PRJEB22623) | gut metagenome | biome: sheep rumen | host: Ovis aries | place: New Zealand | reverse complement strand
GTATTTGCCCTGCTGGTCAAGAGCGAGGCACAGCTTCTCATCTTCACGCTGGGCGGCGTCCTCCTCCTGGTGACCGGATTTATCATGAAGTTTCAGTACAAGTAGCCCATGTTCCCCAAGTTAGACCCTATCCTTCATTCGGAGCTCCGGCTAGCGGTGATGTCCATCCTGGCCGGCTCCGATGAAGCCGATTTCACCTATCTGAAAAAGCAGACAGGCGCCACCTCCGGGAACCTGAGCGTACAGATCGACAAACTCACCACCGCCGGCTACATCACCGTCGAGAAAGGCTTCAAGGGCAAGATGCCCCGCACCACCTGCAAAATCACCCCGGCAGGCCAGGAAGCCTTCAGCAACTACGTGGAAGCACTGAAAGAATATCTTTCGGCAGGAACTCCGTAGGCGTAATGCCGGTAACCTTCTTGAAGAGGCGGGTGAAGTGGTGCGGGAACTCAAAGCCAAGGAGGAGGGCCGTTTCGCCGACATTATGACCATTCATCAGGAGGCTTTTGCCCTGCTCGGTCACGAAGGCGTGGATGTAACCGATGGCCGTGCCGCCGGTAGATTTGTGAATCACGTCGCCAAGGTAACGCGGTGAATAAGCCAGCTTGTCAGCGCAGTATTTGACGGAGGGAACCCCGAATTCCATCTGAGTGCCGCTCAGATAATACTCCCGCAGCAGGTTGTGGAAACGTTTGAGGATGTCCGACGACGCTTTGTCTTCCTGCGAAAGTTGGCGCAGATAGATGCGCTGGCAGTATTCCAGGATAAGGCGTATGTATCCCACAATAACGCTGCGCAGCGCCGGGGAATCTTCGTTTTCCTGCAGCTCGTGCCGGAGCTGCGTAAGCAGTTGGGTAATCCGTCCCCATTCCGAAGGCTCCATCTTCAAGGTTTCGATAGCGAAGTAGGAGAAGTAGCGGTAGTCCTTCATTTTCACCTCCAGATCGGTTCCCCGAATGAGTTCCGGCGAGAATAACAAGGCCCATCCTTTGATGTAGAGGTCCTCGCCATCGTCTTCCTTTCCGCCGATCTGTCCGGGCTCCGCAGCGAATATCGACCCTTCCGCCGCATCGAACATCTTCATTCCATAGGTAAGGTGTTTGGGAAAGTTCCGCTGGATAAAGAGCCCGTAAACGCCGTATCGGTTCAGACTGGTACGGACAGGTGAAACTTCATCGTAGTGGATGACGCTTACGAGCGGATGCAGTTCCGGAGCCCCTACTGAACGGGCGTATACATTGGGGTCCGAGACGTGAAGAATATTCTTCATAACGCCTGAAAAGGTATGGTTTTTAGCAAATATATGAAAAAATCTGCGATATTGGTAAATAACCGGCAAAAATCGGTTACTGAATCCCGTATGGACGTACTACCTTTGCAGAAAAACACAGTGATATGAATTTCAAACATTTCATTTCAGTTTCCATGGCAGCCCTGACGCTGCTTGCCTGCAAATCAAACACAAACGAGAATATGAGTACGCTGAATCTTACCCGGGAGTGGGACAAGACCTTTCCCAAATCCGAACTGGTGAACCACAGCAAGGTCACCTTCCACAACCGCTATGGCATTGAACTGGCGGCGGATATGTATGTTCCCAAGAATGCTGAGGGAAAGCTTCCGGCCATCGCGGTGAGCGGCCCTTTTGGTGCAGTGAAGGAACAGAGCAGCGGCCTGTATGCCCAGCACATGGCCGAAAGGGGTTTTTTGACCATCGCTTTCGACCCTTCTTTCACCGGTGAATCCGGCGGAGAACCGCGCAGGATGGCCTCCCCGGACATCAATACGGAAGACTTCCTGGCCGCAGTGGACTTCCTTTCCACATGCGACCTGGTGGACCCCGAGCGAATCGGCATCATCGGCATCTGCGGATTTGGCGGCATGGCTGTCAATGCGGTTGCATTGGACCCGCGCATCAAGGCCACGGTAGCTTCCACGATGTACGATATGAGCAAGGTGAACGTTGAAGGCTACTTCGCCAGCGAGGACACGCCTTCTCAGCGTCAGGAAAAACGCCGCGCCCTGGCCGCACAGCGTACAAAGGATTATGCCTCGGGAACCTACGAGCGTGCCGGTGGCGTCATCGACCCGCTTCCTGAAGATGCGCCCTGGTTCGTCAAGGATTATCACGCTTATTACAAGACGCCCCGCGGCTATCATGAGCGCAGCGGCAACTCCAACGACGGCTGGAACGTCATCGGCTGCCAGAGTTTCCTGAACCAGCCCCTCCTTGCCTGGGCGGGAGAGATTGAGGCCCCCGTGCTTCTCATTCATGGCGAGAAAGCCCACAGCCGCTATTTCAGCGAGTATGCTTTCGAGCGCATGACCGGAAAGCATGTCGTGGGAGAAAGTGCAAAGGAAGGCAATAAGGAATTCCTTGTCATCCCCGGAGCCTCTCATGTCGATCTCTACGACGACGTAGCAGGCGTAATTCCTTACGACAAGATTGAGGCCTTCTTCAAAGAGAACCTGAAGTAACCCGCGAAACGGAAGGAAGAAATTTGCTTTTTAGCAGAATAATCCATAGCTTTGAACTGGTTATGGATAGAAAAGACACTTGCATCCGGCTGGCACAGGCCACGGACCTGGAGGGGGTGAATGCCCTTCTCCAGCAAGTGCTTTCCGTGCACCACGGCGGCAGACCGGACCTTTTCCGGGAAAAGGGGAAAAAGTATACGGACGAACAGCTGCTCGCCATTTTTCAGGACCCTGAGACGCCGGTTTTTGTCTATGAGGAGAACGGCTCCGTACTGGGTTATGCTTTCTGCGCTTTCCAGCATCCTCAGAGTGGCAGCCTGAAACCTGTCACCACACTGTATGTAGACGACATCTGCGTGGACAGCAAGGCCCGGGGAAGACATATCGGCAAATCCCTATACGGGCATGTCGTGGATTTTGCCCGGAAGAACGGTTGCCATAACCTGACCCTCCATGTGTGGGAATGCAATCCCGGAGCCCGCGCCTTTTACGAAGCCATGGGAATGAAACCGCAATACACGTCCATGGAAACACTGCTCTGATGCGCAAAGTACTGGCCCTCATACTGCTGTCCTTATTCACCTGCCAGGCACTTTCCGCTCAGCAGGACACCCTGCGCCTGGGTTACACCGTACAGGGAAGAGTCGTGGACGCACAAAGCGGGCGGGCGCTGGAGTCTGTGCATGTCTCCATTCCCGGACGGCACCAGGCCACCGTCACCAATGCCGACGGAGACTTCACCCTCAAGAGCGACCGTCCCATCCCGGAGATCCTCTGCTCCTGCCTGGGCTACCGGAGCCAACGTCAAAAAGCAGGCACGGACGTAACCGTCCGCATGCATCGGGAATCTCTGGAACTGAAGGAAGCCTCCATCATCTCCGGCGACCCCAAAAGCATCGTCCTGGCCGCCCTGGACCGCATCTGGGACACCTACTGCACGGAGCCCGAACTGCTGGAATGCTTCTACCGGGAAACCCTGCAGAAAAGAAGCCGATATACCTACGTGGCAGAAGCCGTCGCCCGGCTTTACAAGAACCGTTATGACGGCAGCGTTCTCCGCGATGCAGCGGCACTCGAGAAAAGCCGTATCCTCGTGAGCCAGCGGAAAACCGACACGCTCAGTGTCAAGACCATGGGCGGGCCCACCCAGGCCATCACCCACGACGTCGTGAAAAACAGAGACATCCTTTTCGCTCCCGAGGACCTTCAGCTGTACCAGTTCCGGATGGAGACGCCCACCTACATCGGCGACCGCTTACAGTTTGTCATCGGCATGAGCCCTGCCCTTCCGGCCGACTATGCCCTCTACAACTGCAAACTCTACATAGACCGGGAATACCTCACCTTTACCCGGGTGGAGGCCTCCCTGGACATGTCGGACAAAGCAAAGGCCACCCGCATGATCCTGGTCCGCAAGCCTCTCACCCTGCGATTCTTCCCGGAAGAAGCCACCATCGTCCTGAACTACCGCCTTTCGGAGGGAAAGAGCCGGCTGGAGTATTTCCGCTCCACCATGCGCTTTGCCTGCGACTGGCGCAAACGCCTGTTCAAAACCCACTACACCGCCGTAAACGAACTGGTCATCACCGACGTGCGGGACCAGGCCACCCCCATCCCCCGCAGCGAACGGTTCCGTCTCAAGGAGACCCTGAACGACAAAGCGCCCGAATTCCAGGACCCCGACTTCTGGAAAGACTACAACATCATCGAGCCTTCCGAGAGTCTGGAGCATGCAATCGGCCGCTTGCGGAAAGGGAAATAATCCCTATTCTTTGGCGAAGAACTTCCAGTGGAAGAGAATCAGATAAATGGCGCCTACAGTGACACAACTGTCGGCGAAGTTGAACACGGGCTCAAAGAAGATGTGCCCGCCTAACCCGGGGACCCAGTCCGGCCATGTCCACAGCGGGAAATAGAACATATCCACCACCTTACCCTGCATCAGAGGGGCATAGCTACCCAGCGTAGCCACAGTCTGGTAGGTGGATTCACTGAAGATGAGACCGTAGCACAGGCAGTCCACGATATTGCCGAATGCCCCCGCCGTGATGAGCGTAAGCCCTACGAGCACACCGGTGGGAACGGGATGGTCGCGTTTCAGAAGCTGGGCGATCCACCAGCACAGCACGCCGAACAGGACCATACGGAAAACCGTCAGGAGGTACTTCCCTACGACCCCGCCGAACGCCATGCCGAAGGCCATGCCCTTGTTCTCGACGAACAGGAGCTGGAACCAGTCTCCCAAAACAGGAATGCTCTCTCCGAGGGTCATGTGGGTCTTGACCAGGACTTTGATGACCTGGTCAATCACCACCAGCAGAATACCCAGAAGGAGGAGGAATCGGCCTTTGTTTTTCATAAAGACAGGACTATTTGCGCCCCGTCTTCTCCAAGATGGCCTTGCCTTCCACCGTAGTAGTGGCATGCGGAACCAGGCGCAGGCGCTCCTTGGGGATGAGTTTGCCGGTTACGCGGCAGATACCATAAGTCTTGTTCTCGATCCTGACGAGAGCGGCTTCCAGGTTCTGGATAAACTTGTACTGACGCTGAGCCAGGGCACCGGCTTCTTCCTTGGACAACTGGAAAGCACCGTCGTCCTCCACCGTCTTGAAGGTAGGGGCAGTGTCCAGGATGTCGTTTCCGCCGGCGTGGGTAACGACCTCGCGAAGGGTGGCGTACTCAGCGCGGGCCTTATCCAGCATCTCGTTGATAATGACACGGAACTCTTCCAGTTCTTCATCCGAATAGCGGGTTTTGCTAGTCTCTTCCATATCGTTAGCGTTTTACGGTTATCTTGATGGTATCGTTTTCCGTCCACTCCACTTCAGCGGCATCCGCCGGAGCCTGTGCTGCAGGCAGAAGGCCGATCGAAAGGGACAGGGTTTGGGCTTTTACATAATCGCCGAATGTAGCGAGGGCGTCGGCAAGAGAAGCGTCATCCGAGTAGATGACCGTGCTGATGCGGTCGGTCACTTCGAAACCGGAACTCTTGCGGAGGTTCTGGATGCGGTTCACCAGCTCACGGGAAAGGCCTTCGCGGCGAAGCTCCGGCGTCACTTCAATGTCCAGGGCGACGGTCAGGGCGCCCTCGGAAGCCACCAGCCATCCGGGCATATCCTCCGAAGAGATGGTATAGTCGCCGGGGTTCAGGACCACTTCGCCGCCGGGAAGGGCCAGCGAATAGGCCGATGCGGCCGTCTCGGCCTTCTGGATAGCGGCGATCACAGGCTGTTCCAGCGAGCCGAAAGCAGCGGCGATTTCCTTCATGCGGGCTCCGTAGGTTTTTCCGAGGACCTTGAAGTTGGGCTTGATCCGAAGGGTCATGATGCCGGTGGTGTCGGCGATGAACTCCATCTCCTTTACATTGACTTCCGCCAGGATGATGGAACGGACGGCATCCAGCTGGGCGCGGACTTTCTCGGAAATCACGGGGATGACGACCTTCTGCAGAGGTTGACGGACCGGGATATTCACTTTCTTGCGGAGAGCGAGGATCATGGACGTAGCCTGCTGGGCCAGGGCCATGCGCTCTTCCAGGGCGTTGTCAATCACTGCAGCGTCGGCCTCGGGCATGAGGGTGAAGTGGACGGATTCTTCCTTGCCGCCGAGATCCAGATACAGCCGGTCCATGTAGAACGGGGCAATAGGTGCGGCCAGGACAGCGACGGTCTTCAGTACCTCGTAGAGGGTGCTGTAGGCAGCCTGTTTGTCCGGCGTCATCTCTCCGGCCCAGTAGCGGGCGCGGTTCAGGCGGACATACCAGTTGGAGACATCGTCACAGACGAAGGCCTCCAGGATGCGTCCGGCGGTTTTGACGTCGTAGTCTTCGTAAGCGGCGCGGACGTCGCGGATGACCGTATTTAGGCGGGACAGGATCCAGCGGTCCAGTTCCGTCAGGGACTGACGGAGGACGGGGGCGGGCTGCCAACCGTCAATATTGGCATAGCGGGCGAAGAAAGCGTAGGTGTTATAGAGTGTGCCGAAGAACTTGCGGCGCACTTCCTCCACACCTTTCTCGTCGAATTTGAGGTTGTCCCAAGGCTCGGCGTTGGTGAGCATGTACCAGCGCAGGGCGTCGGCACCATACGTGTCCAGCGCCTTGAAAGGATCCACTGCATTCCCCAGGCGCTTGCTCATCTTGTTGCCGTTCTTATCCAGCACCAGGCCGTTGGAAATCACACGCTTGAAGGCGGGGGTTCCGGAAACCATGGTATGGATGGCGTGCAGCGTGTAGAACCAGCCGCGGGTCTGGTCCACGCCTTCGGCGATAAAGTCGGCCGTGGAGCCGAATTTGCTGCCGGACAGGCCGCGGAGGCCTTCCTGGGCGTACGGCATGGAGCCGGAGTCGAACCAGACATCGATCAGGTCTGTTTCGCGGGTCATTTTGCGGCCGGTGCCGGACACGAGGAAAATGCTGTCCACATAAGGACGGTGCAGGTCAATCCTGTCGTAGTTTTCCTTGGACATGTCGGACGGGTCGAACCCCTGGTCTTTCAGCGGATTGGACGCCATGACACCGGCGGCGACCGCCTTCTCGATCTCTTCGTAGAGCTGGGCGACGGAGCCGATGCAGATTTCCTCCTTGCCGTCTTCCGTGCGCCAGATGGGCAGCGGAGTACCCCAATAGCGGGAACGGGAGAGGTTCCAGTCCTGGATATTCTCCAGCCACTGGCCGAAACGGCCGGTACCGGTGGAAGCGGGCTTCCACTGGATCTGGCGGTTGAGTTCCACCATCCGGTCCTTTACGGCCGACGCCTTGATGAACCAGGAGTCGAGCGGGTAGTACAGGACGGGAAGGTCCGTACGCCAGCTGTGGGGATAGCTGTGCACATGCTTCTGGATGCGGAAGGCACGGCCGTCGGCCTTCATCATGACGCAGAGGTCGATGTCCAGGGTGCCTTCTTCGGGCGTGTGCTCGAAGTATTCTTTGTAGCCGGCTTTGACGTATCGGCCGGAATATTCTTTGTAGGAAGGGTCGACGGTGGAGGCATAGGCGGGATCCATGTCTTCAAGGCGCATGAAGCGGCCCTGGCGGTCTACCTGGGCCTGGGGATTGCCGTCTTTGTCAACGGGCATGATGGCGCCGATGCCCGCAGCGGCAGCCACCCGCTTGTCGTCCGCGCCGAAAGTGGGCGCGATGTGCACGATGCCGGTACCGTCCGAGGTGGTGACATAGTCGCCGGAAATGACGCGGAAGGCGTCTCCGTCGGGCTTGAACCAGGGAATGAGCTGATGATAGCGGATTCCGACCAGCTGGGAACCTTTCCAGGATCCGTCCAGTACCTTGAAGGGAACTTTTCCGTTAAACCACACGTCCAGCAGGTCCTTTGCGAGGATATAGATGGCCGGCGCGCCGGTATAAGGATTGACCGATTCTACGCGGATGTACTCGATTTCCGGGCCGACGCAGAGGGCCGTATTGGAAGGAAGGGTCCAGGGGGTGGTGGTCCAGGCCAGGAAATACACCGGCAGGGTTTCCGTGCCGAACAGCGGCTGGGAAAGCCCGTCCTTGATGAGTTCGAACTGGACGGTGGCGGTGGTGTCCGACACATCCTTGTAACAGCCGGGCTGGTTCAGCTCATGCGAACTGAGGCCGGTGCCGTCTGTCGGGGAATACGGCTGGATGGTGTATCCCTTGTACAGGAGGCCCTTGTCGTAAATCTTTTTCAGGAGGTACCAGAGGGTTTCGATGTAACGGTTGTCATAGGTGATGTACGGGTCTTTCATGTCCACCCAGTAGCCTACCCGCTCGGTCATGTTCTCCCATTCGGCGGTATACTTCATCACCTCCTTGCGGCAGGTGGCATTGTACTCCTCTACGCTGATTTTGCTGCCGATGTCGGCCTTGGTGATGCCCAGCTTCTTCTCTACGCCCAGTTCTACGGGGAGGCCATGGGTGTCCCAACCGGCACGGCGGTTCACTTTATAGCCCGTCTGGGTCTTGTAACGGCAGATGGAATCCTTGATGGAACGGGCCATCACATGGTGGATACCCGGCATGCCGTTGGCGCTGGGCGGACCTTCGAAGAAAATAAATTCGGGGGCACCTTCCCGAAGCTCCAGCGAACGCTCGAAAGCGTGGAGCTTTTTCCATCTCTGAAGAATTTCATTCCCGGTCCCGGTAAGGTCCAGCCCTTTATATTCTTTGAATGTCATATATTTTTCCTAATTTTGTAACCGTTTATTAAGACTGCAAAGATAATCATTTTAAGTGATATTGGCAATATGAACGGACTGGACATCGCCCTGCTTTTACTGTTCATACCCGGGGTAATCCGCGGGCTTTCCAAAGGGTTTCTGGAGCAGGCCATCTCCCTGGTCGGCGTGGTTGCGAGCGTGTGGCTGGCCTTCCATTTTTCGGCCCTGGCCTGTGAAAAATTGAAAGCGTACATCACCGTGTCCGAAACGGTGCTGAATGTCCTGGGATTTGTCGTTGTCCTGCTGGCCGCCCTGATCGGCGTCATCCTTATCGCCAAACTGGTCACCAAGGTGGCGGAGATGGCGTCTCTCGGATGGCTCAACAAAGCGCTGGGGCTGGTTTTCGCCCTCACCACCACCGCCCTCATCCTGGGCACCCTCATCATCCTCTTCGACACAGTCAATGTCAAATTCGAGCTGGTGAACAACGCGCTCCTGGAGGAATCCGTCCTGTACGGTCCCCTGAAACAGCTGGGATACTTCGTTTTCCCCTATCTGAAACAGTTGCTGATGATGGCCTCGTAGCCTGTCTACCAAAGCGCCTTCCGGGAAACGGTGGCGACGAAATCCTTCAGGTAGAACGGCTCGAAATAGGCCAGATTCTCAAACCGGCCGTCCTTGAAAGCCGATTCCGCCGCCGCGGCCATGTTCCCGGCCAGCGGAGACGCTTCCAGGAAATGGGCATGGGGATGGGACAGAACGTCCTTGCATTTGAGCGCTCCGTCTCCGACAAAAAGGACATCCCCCTCCCCCAGCCGGTCCTGGAAAGACCCGGCGTCGACAATCCGGGCTTCGATGTCTGTAAGTCTCTTTCCGTCAGCACTGTAGACCGCCGTATATACTTCCATCCGGCGGGCGTCCAACATGGGGACGATGTAACGGTACGACGAGGGGTTCTCCACACCGGCCACCAGGATATCCAGCGTCGATACGGCAATGAGCGGAAGGCCGGCGCCGAAAGCCAGTCCCTTGGCCGTGGAAACCCCAACCCGAAGCCCTGTATAGGACCCCGGACCGGAACTGACGCAGATGGCATCGCAGTCCTGCACCTTGAGGCCACGCCCGTCCAGCACTTCTTTTACCAGCGGAGCGGTAAGGGAAGCCTGCTGACGGGGCTCCTCCGAGATGCGCTCACAAACCACCGTCCCGCCCTCGGACAAAGCGACGGACAGGACGGAAGTGGAAGTTTCGATAAGAAGGATACGGGCCATCAGAGCTTACGGCGCAGATATTCGCGGATGGAAGCGATGTCACGGACCCGGACGTCGGTGTCAATCTCACCGTCGGTGATGAACCAGACCATGGGAAGGCTGCCGATACCGTAAGAGGAGATGTAAGGAGACTGCACCCCGCGGGTATCGCAGACATTCACCCAGGGCAGCTTCTGGTTCCGGACCACGCTGGCCCAGCTGGCCTTGTCCGCATCCAGGGAAACGGCATAGATCTCAAAGCCCTTCTTATGGAATTCCTCATACAGAGGGACCAGTCCGTCCAGGTTGAACAGGTTCTGCTGGGCGGTAGAAGCCCAGAAATAAAGCATGGTCACCTTGGATGTGACACTGCTCAGCGTGACGGGTTTCCCGTCCATACCGGGCAGCGTAATGTCCAGGTAGCCGATCTCCTCGGCCGAGTTCACCTTGGCGTCCACCTCCATCTGGGCGATGCGGCGATGCGCCTCTTTTTCCAGGGCCTTGACATAGCGAGACTCGGGATAAACCGTCTTGAGGGAGTCGCAGACATTCTGCATCAGGATGCCGTCCGTATTCTGGCCGAAGACCGGGGAACTGGGATTCACCTGCTGGAACAACACGGGAACCACGGTGAGGGAATGGGAATTGGATACGACGTATTTGAGACGGTCACGGTAATAGCTGACATAGCGGCGGGACAGGGCGGCATCCGGATTGTTCTGATTCTGGAGAATCTGGGACATTTCACGAAGGAATGCGCTGTAATCCTTTTCCACAGCCTGCAGTTTGAGGCTCTCCTGCGATCCTTCGACCGTGTAGACGCCCAGGGTGTCGGTTTCCACCTTCACCTTGTCGCCTTTTTCCAGGAGCAGGGAGGCAATCTGACGGTCTCCGTAGAAGAGGTAGATGAATTCCGGTTTGTTCTGCTCAATGTCCAGGGAGTAGGTAAAGGCGCCGGAAGCATTGGTCTTCACGGTGTCAAGCACCTGGAAACGGTTCACATCCAGCAGTTTGACGATGACCTGCCGGTCGGCACCCTCGTGAAGGGTACCTTCGATGGTGGTGTTTTTCCCACAGGAGAAAACGGCTGCCAGAGCAGCGACGGCAGCGGCGAGACGGCTAAAGCTTCTCATACTCGGCATAAATTTTTTGTGCGATTTCCTGCATGCGGGCGGGTTCCAGCTGCAGCTTGGCCTTACGGAAGTCCATGTCTCCCTCTGTCTGGAGGGGAACCAGGTGGATGTGCGTGTGCGGGACCTCCATGCCCAGGACAGCTACGCCAACCCGTTTGCACGGAACGGCAGCCTTGAGCGCGACGGCCACTTTGCGGGCAAAATTCCAGAGGCCTTCGTACGTGGCGGCATCCAGATGGAAGATATAGTCGTCCTCTACGTGTTTGGGGATGACCAGGGTATGACCTTCCGCAAGCGGGGAAATGTCCAGGAAAGCGTAGAAATCATCATTTTCCGCGCATTTGTAGGACGGGATTTCGCCGTTGGCGATTTTGGTGAAAATGGTAGCCATACGTCAGAGGGTGATTTCCTGGATTTCAAATTTCATGACTCCGCTGGGCACTTTGGCCTCTACGGTTTCGCCTTTGGAGTGGCCGATGAGGGCCTTGGCGATGGGAGTAGTGGCGGCAAGAAGGCCCTTGGAGAAATCGGCCTCGGATTCCGGGACGATCTGGAAGTTCATGACCATCTTGTTGGCCAGATTCTTCACCTTCACTTTGGAAAGGAGCTGCACGGTGTCGGCGGAAAGTTTGCTTTCGTCGATTACGCGGGCGTTGGCGACCTTTTCCTTCAGGCGGGCGATCTTCACCTCCAAGAGTCCCTGAGCGTCGCGGGCGGCGTCATATTCTGCATTTTCCGAAAGGTCTCCCTTCTCACGGGCTTCCGCGATGGCTGCGGAGATTACCGGCCGCTGGGCCAGTGCGTCGGCCAGTTCTTTCTTGATCTTGTCAAGACCGGCCTGGGTCATCATTTCAATTGCCATATTCTATTTTTTCTTCTTACCAAAAAATTAGCCGACGGCCGATGGTCAGCCGTCGCGCTATGATTTCTTTGCAAAGATAGCAATTATTTTTGAATTATCCACCAACAACTGTTCCCGCAAAGCATCCAGGGAAGGGAACTTCCGTTCGTCCCTGATGCGCTCCCGGAAACGTACCGTCATGGGCAGCCCGTAGATTTCCTCGTCAAAATCAAGGATATGGGTTTCGATGGTGCGGACCGTCCCGCCCACCGTCGGCCGGGTGCCGATGTTGCACATCCCTATATATGACCTTCCAAGCACTTCTGCCTCAACGGCATACACGCCGTTCCCCGGCACCAGTTTCAGCGGCTCGTAGAGCTGCATGTTTGCCGTAGGAAAGCCGATGGTCCTTCCCATCCGGTTTCCGGCCACCACCGCGCCGTGCAGACTGTACGGATAGCCCAGCATGGCATTGGCCCGTTCCACGTTCCCTTGGATGAGCAGATTCCTGATCCGGGTGGAAGAGATGGATTCATCCGGATGATACTCGCCCACGATGCGGATTATCGGCAAATCGCGCATTTCCTCCGCAGAACGCCTGTCACTGCCTATCCTGTTGTCATATCCCATGACAACCAGCGAAGCGCCGTAACGGTCCGCAAGCAGTTGCAGGTACCCGTCGGCCTTCAAGGCGGCGAATTCACGGGTGAAAGGAAGGATCTCCACCCTGTCGATGCCGGCGTCGGCCAGGAGACGCTTCTTCTCTTCCAGCGTGGACAGAATGCGGAAATCCCTCGCATCCTGCTGCAGGACGGTCCTGGGATGCGGCCAAAAAGTAACGACAACGGCCTCCTCGCCCCTTTCGCGGGCCAAGGAGACCACTGTCTCAAGGACATGACGGTGCCCCAGATGGACACCGTCAAAGAAACCGGTTGTTACTACAGCCACTTTACACATTCAAAGTCCTGGCGGTGCGGCAGCAGGGCATTCTTCGCGTAGATCCGGCGGCCCAGCTGGTAGGCACCCGTCTTATCGGGCATCACGGAAGCCGTGTATCTGGCCACCCCGTCCTTGAACTCTTCCACTTCCAGTTCTACCGTATCCACAATGTGGAGCCGGCCGCGGTTGTCGGTCTGGGCGAAAATGCACTCTACGCCCACTTCTTCCGGAAGCAGGTCGCCGAGGGAGAGGGTAACGGAAGGATGCATCTGCTTATGTTCGGAGAGTTCATAGGCAGCCTGCGGGTCGTTCACTTCCACCACCTGGATGTCGTCCCAGGAACGGCGGACATGCTTCTTCCAGGCAGCGATCTTGCGGGCAAGGCCGAAATCAGCCTCTTTCAGGGAAGCGGCACGCACAGCCTGAGGAGCATAGTACTGGTTCATGTAATCCGTCAGCATGCGGTTGGTGGTGAAGTTGCATGCGACATGGGCGATGGTGTTCTTGATGTATCCCACCCATTCGGCGCTGCGGCCGGTGGTACGGTCTACGTTGTAGTAAGCGGGCACAATGTCATTCTCCAGAATCTGGTAGATGGTGGCGGCGTCCAGCTCGTTCTGATAGTTGTTGTCCTCGTAGGCCTGCTCGATGGGAAGGGCCCAGCCGGCGCCTTCCTTGTAGCCTTCCACCCACCAGCCGTCCAGCACGGAGAAGTGCATGGTGCCGTTCATGGCGGCCTTTTCACCGGAAGTACCGGAGGCTTCCTGAGGACGGGTCGGGTTGTTCATCCACACATCCACACCCTGCACCAGACGCTTGGCGACGGTAATGTCATAACCGGGGATAAAGACAATCTTGCCGATAAACTGCGGCATCTTGGAGATGTCCACAATCTGCTTGATCAGGTCCTGACCGGCCTTGTCGGCGGGATGGGCCTTGCCGGCAAAGAAGAACTGCACAGGCTGTGCGGGGTTGTTCACGATCTTGTCCAGGCGGTCCAGGTCGCGGAACAGGAGCGTCGCACGCTTGTATGTAGCGAAACGACGGGCAAAGCCGATGGTGAGGACATCGTCCCGAAGGGTGTCCAGAATAGTCACAATCTCGGAGGGAGAATAGTGCTGGGAGATGGACTTGTCCTGCAGCTTTTCATGCAGGAAGTCGATGAGCTTGCGCTTGAGCTCTTTCTTCACGTCCCAGACCTCGGCGTCGGAGACGTCAAAAATGCCTTCGAAGCATTTCTTGTCGTAATGGTGGGTAAGGAATTCCGGGCCGAAAGCCTTGGCATGGACCGGCTTCCATTCGGGAGCGCACCAGGTGGGATAATGGACACCGTTGGTGACGTAGCTCACAAAGAGTTCCTCAGGGAGATAGCCGGGATACATGTGGGCGAAAATGTCCTGAGAAACCTTGCCGTGCAGCATGGAGACACCGTTCACATTCTGCGAGATATTGGCGGCCAGGTTGGACATGGAGAATTTCTCGTGCGGGTCGGTGGCATTGTCCTTACCCAGGGACATCAGCATTTCCCAGTCAATCTTCAGACGCTCGGGATAGTGGCCGATATACTGGCGCAGCAGACCCTCTTCGAAAGCGTCATGACCGGCAGGAACCGGGGTATGGGTCGTGAACAGCGAGCTGGCGCGGACGATTTCCAGCGCCTCGGCAAAGTCCAGATTGCTCTTCTCGATGTATTCCCGCAGCCGCTCCAGGCCGATGAAGGCGGCATGGCCTTCATTGCAGTGGTACACCTGGGTGTCGATTCCCATTTTCCGGAGCGCACGGATACCGCCGACACCCAGCAGGAGTTCCTGCTTGAGCCGGTTCTCCCAGCTGCCGCCATACAGGTGATACGTCACCTCGCGGTCTTCCTGGATATTGTCTTCGTAGTCGGTGTCCAGCAGGAAGAGGTCGGTACGGCCGACTTCCACTTTCCAGATGCGGGCATTGAGGGTACGGCCGGGGAAGGCCACGCTGGTGGTGACCCATTTCCCATCGGCGTCCAGCACGGGCGTGGCAGGGATTTTCAGGAAATCCTGGGCGTCATAATTGGCCACCTGGTAACCCTGGCCGGAAATGACCTGGGTGAAATAACCGTAACGGTACAGCAGGCCCACGGCCACCAGATTCACGTTCATGTCGGAAGTTTCCTTGAGGTAGTCGCCTGCCAGGATACCCAGACCGCCGGAATAGATTTTCAGGGAGGTATCCAGACCGTATTCCATGCAGAAGTAAGCGATGGAGGGGTCGGTCCTCTTGGCTTTTGCAGCCATATAGGTGTCGAATTCGTCCAACACGGTCTTCATCTTCGCAAGGAAGGACTCATCCTCGGAAAGTTGCTGGAAACGCTTGATACTCACGGTATCCAACACAACCAGCGGATTGTGGCCGGAAGCATGCCAGACCTCAGGGTCGATGGAGCGGAAAAGGTCTTTGGCGCTTTCGTTCCAGCACCACCAGAGGTTCTTTGCGAGTTTTTCAAGCCGGGAAAGCTTTTCGGGGAGATGACGGGTCACAAGCACCGTTCTCCATGTGGGGTTCGCCACGTCTTTTTTCGAATATTGCATCGTTTTTTCTTTCGTTTTATAGGTGCTCAACTGCCCCTGGACCTTGCCAAGGGCCTGGGAGTAAGCTTCCTGATAGTAGATAATCTGATTCTCCCAAAGGGCGATCTGTGCCACTTCACGGGCATTTTCACGGTATTGGTCGCGGGTCTCGCGGTCCAGGGAAGCAATCTCGCGGACACGGGCCACGACGCCATCCACCACCTCGTCGTAATTGGAGTCGGTACGGTCCAGCACGGTGATGCCGGGATGCTCTTTCTTGTAATGGGAGCGTACCCAGAGACCGAAACCGGCAAGGGTTGTCGTGAGGGTGGGCACACGGAAGGCCAGGGCCTCCAGCGGGGTGTAACCCCAAGGTTCGTAATACGACGGGAAGAGGGCCAGGTCCAGGCCGCACAGGATGTCGTAATAACGCATATTGAACACGCCGTCGTCACCGTTCAGGTAGGACGGGATGAAGAAGACTTTCACTTTGTCTCCGATGGCATTCGTCAAGCCTGCTTCCCGGAAACGGCGGGTAATGATGTCGTACTCCGCATTCATCAGATAATGCGAAGTGCTGGTCTGATAATGGGGATTTCCGTCGCCGGAAAGCTTGTTTACCAGTTCTTTATCCGGTCCGTGATGGCCGGAAGGAATCATGATGAAAGCCTGGATGCTACGGCCGTCATAGTCCGAGCGGTTCAGCTTGGCGAGGGCGTCGATAAACACATCGATTCCCTTGTTCCGGTATTCGTAACGGCCGCCGATGCCGATAAAGATGGCATCCGAGGGCACCTGCTCCGCACTCATGGCCCCGGCCACCTCCACCAGCCGCTCGCGCGCGGCGTCATGCAGGCGTACATACTCCTCGTCGGAAGCGGGGGTGAAGCTGTTCTCGAATCCGTTGGGCGTAACGATATCCACCGGGCGTCCAAGGAAACGGGCGCATTCGCGGGCGGTGATTTCGCTCACGGTGGTGAACACATCGGCATTCTGGGCCGAATTCTTCTCCAGGGAATGGATGGCCGTCACATTGAAGCGGCGGGCCATTTCGTCTGCATCATAAGAGGACAGGCTGTCGTACAGCGGGAGGTTGTTTCCGGCCAGGCACCGGCCCATCATGGTGGCATGGGTGGTGAAAACCGTGGCGACAGGGATGCCGGAACGCTTGAGCTGGAGGATACCGGCGCCGGTCTGCCATTCGTGGAACTGGGCTACCGTCTTCTCCCCCGACTCGATGTTGTAGTTCCAGAAACTCTCGATCACCTTTCCGGCGGCATAGCCGAAGACGGCCGACTCTTTGTAGTCCCAGTTGCCGGAGATGGAGTCCACACCGAAATCTTTCCACAGGCCTGTGAGGATATCGTCGGCCTGCGGGAGGAGGGTCTTGTAGTCCACCAGGATGGCGATGGGCTTGCCGGGAATATTCCATCGGCCCACACGGAAACGGAGGCCTTCGCTCTGCGCCTGGTCACGCCAGGAACGCAGCAGACGGGGGTCCTCCAAGAAATCCGGATTACCGGCCCGGTGCATCCACACATCCGGGCCGATAAAGATATGATGCCGTCCCAGACGGGACTGAAGATACAATGCTTTGGTGGCGATTACGGTATAGATACCACCCACCTTATTACATACTTCCCAACTTACTTCGAACAGATAGTCCGGTTGTAACAGTTCTTTTTTATTTGCCATCAAATTATTTCTTCTTCGCCACTTTCTTTTTCACCGGTTTTGCCGTAAGTTCTTCGGTCACGGTTTCCTTCACATCCAGGGCAGCCCGCTTTTCGTCCAGGCGGATCTGGAAGTCAGAAATGACATTCATGTAATTGATAAAAGCCTCGTACGGAGTGTCGTACGGATTGAAATATTTGTGCACTTCCCCGTCAGAGAAGAACTTGGTGCACATGTAGTAGAAGTGATCGCTCTCCTGCAGGTGGCCGAAGTCTTCCCACAGTTCAGGGTCGTTCACGATGGAGAGTTTCTCCGTCATGGCGTAGACCTTGGAGAAGGCTTCGCTCTGGAGTTCGTTACCCAGCCAGGCCGTGAGGTCGCGCTCTTCGTCGGCCCAGGAGATAGGGTCTTCCACGGCGATGTCGGAGACGGGTTTGTATTTCTTCACCACCTCGGCGGGCGTGGCGAAGCCGAAGGTACCGTCGGCAAGGACGGCACCGGGAAGCGCCTTCATGAATTCGAAGATTCCGCTCTCCTCTTTCTGGTGTTCGCCGAAGGTCTCGTAATCCATGAACAGATTCACCACATCCCCTTCCTTGGCGCTCTCCTTCATCCAGTTTACGTATTTGTCGGCGGTCAGAGGCCACATGTTCCAACCCTTGTCGGAGAAACGGAAGGCGATGTCGTCGGAGAGGTTGTAGTTACGGAGGAGGAGCTTCAGGCGGGGTTGGGTTTCTCCCGTATAGACGAAATTGGGGCTCTGCCAGCCCATGATGTGGCGGGCGCCTTCGGTGAGCATGGTTTTGTAGCCCATGTCATAGACCATTTCGCCGATGCCGTTGGAGTAGATGAGTTCCGTGTTGCGGAAAGTCACGGGAGTGACACCGAACAGTTCCTCGATCTTGGCGGCGTGCTTGGCGACCTGGTGACGGAATTCGGACTCCGAACCTAGGGAAGCCAGGGAGTGGTAGTAGGTTTCGGCGAGGAATTCCACACGGCCGGTGGCGGCAAGGGCCTTGAAACTGTCAATCACTTCCGGGGCGAAGCGCTGGAACTGCTCCAGGGCGCTGCCGGAGATGGAATAGGCAATCTTGAATTTGCCCTTGTACTGGTTGATCAGATCCAGCATGAGCTGGTTCATGGGAAGATAGCACTTCTGGGCCACGCGGCGCAGGATGGTGCGGTTGGCAAAATCGTCATAGTAATGCGAATCCTTGCCGATATCGAAAAATCTGTACAGGCGGAGCCGGGTAGGTTGATGGACCTGGAAATACAGGCAGATGCTCTTGGTTGCCATAATCGACTATTTTACTACTGATTCATAAACTTTCTTGAGTTTCGCGGTGGCGCCATTCCACTTGAGGGCGTTCACCTCGTCAAAGCCCATGCGGGCGCTGAAGCGGGCCAAAGCCGGGTATTTGAGGAGGGCGTAGATGTCATCGGCCATGGCATCCACATCCCAGAAGTCCACTTTGAAGGCGTAGTGCAGCACTTCCGCCGCGCCGGACTGCTTGGAGATGATGGACGGGACGCCGGTACGCATGGCCTCCAGCGGAGAAATGCCGAAGGGTTCCGAGATGGAAGGCATGACGTAGACGTCCGAAAGGGCGAACATCTTCTGCACGTCCATGCCGCGGAGGAAACCCGTGAAATGGAAACGGTCGCTGATTCCGAGGCGGGCGGCATGCCGGATGGCCCGGTTCATCATGTCGCCGCTGCCGGCCATCACGAAGCGGACTTTCTTGGTGCGCTTGAGCACCTTGGCCGCAGCTTCAATGAAGTATTCCGGACCTTTCTGGTAGGTGATCCGGCCCAGGAACGTGACCACGGGGTCTTTGACGCCGCGTTCCACCTGAAGGTTCTCACGGCCGCTGAAGTCCACGGCATTGTGGACGGTGACCACCTTCGCAGGGTCGATGCCATAGCGGCTGATGACGATGTTGCGGGTAAGGTCGCTCACGGTGACGACGCGGTCGGCGATTTCCATGCCTTTCTTCTCGATGGCGAAAACGCGGGTGTCGATATTGTCAACGCTGCCCCGGTCGAAGGAGGTGGCGTGGACATGGACCACCAGGGGCTTGCCGGTGAGTTCCTTGGCGGCGATGCCGGCATAGTAAGTGAGCCAGTCGTGGGCGTGGATGACGTCAAATTCGTCCTTCCTCTGGAGGGCGATGGTGCCGCCCACCATGGCGTAACGGGCCACTTCTTCCATGAGGTTGGAGCCGTACTTGCCGGAGAATTTGTACTTCTGGCCATAGCTGATGGAGAAATCCTTCACCTGACGGCGCTTTTCCTCTTCCACCAGGCGGCTGAATTCCTGAGGGTCGGCATAAGGGATCATATTGGTGCCGATGTGGATGAATTTCACCTTGTCCAGGTATTCTTCCACAGATTCGGACACCGTGTCGACGGCTACGTCCGAGGCGTTGATGATGGTGGTTGCGCTCTGGTCCTCGTCTCCGGAGGCGGAGGGCATGACGAACAGTGTTTCGACGCCGTTGTAGGCCAGACCTTTTACGATACCTTCGCAGGCAGTGCCCAGACCGCCGGCGATATGGGGAGGAAACTCCCAGCCAAACATAAGTACTCGCATAGCTTACTCCTCCCTGTATTTATCGATGAGCCAGTTGATATTCAGAAGCGCGGACGTGGTCATGGCCGACAGGATGGCGCCGTGCGGCTCGTGGGGCGGGTCTCCGTCGTAAAGTTCGGAGAAGGCGCCGATACCGTGCTTGGAGAGGTCTTCGTAGAAGCCTTTGGTAACCCATTCGGCCCGGCCGATGAAGTTCTTTCCGATCATGTTGAAGCTGGCGTAGCAGTACTGGGCCAGCAGATACGGGAAGGCGCAGCCGTTGTGGTAAGCGAGGTCGCGGTCGATCTGGGAGCCTTCGTAGACACCCTTGTAACGGATGTCACGGGGACTCAGGGAACGGACGCCCCGGCGGGTGATCAGTTCCGCATTCACGATCCGCATTACGGAGCCGATGACCTCGTCACTGACGCAGCGGTAGTCCAGGGAAACGGGCCAGAGCTGATTGGGACGCAGTTCCATGTGCTGGCCGCCGCCGTCGACATAGTCGGCGAGGAAGCCCAGGTCGGGGTTCCAGAAGGTGGATTCGAAGTTCTGTTCCACCAGTTCCTTGACCGGAGTCCATTTCTTTGCAAAGGCACTCCCCTTCTTCTCATGGGAGAGGGCGAAGCAGATGGCATTGTACCAGAGGGCGTTGGTCTCCACCTGATAGCCGGGACGCTCGGTGACGGCGCGGCCGCCAATGTAGGCATTCATCCAGGTAAGGGCGACGCCGTCTTTCTGGGCCCACAGGAGGCCGTTGGGCTGCATGGCCACTTCCTGGCGCACGCCGGGCAGGTAACTCTCCAGGATGCCCTTGATGACAGGACCGTACTTGGCCCAGACTTCCTTGTCCTTGGCCCCGAAAGCGATATACTGCTGCAGGGTGACAGCCATGTAGAGCGGAGCCTCCACCTGTGTGGTGCGGCGCTGCAGGCGCTCCTGGTTGGCGGCAATCAGGTTGTCCAGGATCTCTTCAAACTCCTTGGGGTTGTTTTTTCCGTAAAGGGTGAGGCCGGGAAGGGCGAACAGGGTCTCTCTCAGAAGGCCCGTGTACAGCCAGCTGTAACCGGCGACGATGCGCTTGACGCCACCGTCCTCGCGGATGAGGGCGTCGGCCTGGCGGACCAGCTGGTCGTGGAAGGAGGTGATGGGGCCGATCTTGTCCACTACGGCAGTGAAACGGCGTTTCAGGGAGGTGGCACTGACCGGTTCTCCGGCCGCAGCGGAGAAGACGATGCTGTCGCCGCTGTGCATCTCGACTTCAAAGACACCGGGGACCCAGAGGTCCTCGCGGCAGTCGAAGCCGCGGCGCATCTCGTCCGAATAGGTGATGCCCTTGTACCAGAGCGGATTGTACTTGAACTGGGCGGATGAAGTGTTCAGTTGGAGGTTCAGGTCAGGAAAACCTTCGTAAAGATTGAATGCGGCGCCGTTCTGGACGGGGGTGAACCCGGTGCGGGCGGCGGCATTCTCTCCGGTCAGGTCATGGACATTGCGGAAAGCCAGGAAAGGCTTCAGTTCCAGTTTTACCTTGGCAGGGGCGTTCACCAGTTCGTACTGGATCAGGAGCTGATTGTTGTCCGGAGTGAGGACAATCTTCTTCCGGAACACAATTTCACCGATCTTGTACGTGATGGCGGGAACGGGGTCTGCGTCGAAGTCCACGATGTACTTGTGGCCGCGGGGATCGTAGATGTCCCCGTAGCAGTGGATTCCCAGGTTGAACCGCTTGCCGCGGAGGGTCAGGCTCTCATCGAGGGAACTCAGCAGCAGATGGCGGTATCCGTCGAACTTCTCTACCGGAACTGCCAGGAGGCCGTGATACCGCCGCGTATTGCACGTCACGATGGACGTGTTGCAGTACGCGCCGGTTTTACTCGTCAGGATAATCTCCCGTTTCAAGGAATAGGAGAGGTTGACGAGTTCCGACTTGTTGAATTTCAAAAAAGCCATAAATATGTGTTTATACTTGCTTCAAAACCACAGCGCAACGGGCAGGCAGGTACAGCTTCAGGGTATGGCTGTAGGCCTGGTTGCCGTTGGGACATTTCTCCGGTATCGTGACATGGTGTTCACCCTGAACCAGGCGGCCGAAACCGTCGAATTGCGGCTGGTCGCTGTCCAGGATGTTCACATAGTCTCCTGCGGGGGCTGAGAAGCCATAATCGGCAAAGGAGCCGGCAGGGGAGAAATTCAGCGCAAAGATACAGTTTTTCCGTCTGAAAATCAAGATTTTCTTCTGTTCATCGGCCACCAGAAGTTCCGGTTTTTCGAAGAGCAGGCCTTCGGCACGGATGAGGTGGACCATTGCCTCGTCAAAGTTCTGCAGATCCCTGTAGCGCAGGAGGGCGTTGTCGGCCAGGGACCACTGGCGGCGGGCATACTTGAACGACCAGCCGTTTCCTTCGCGGGGGAAGTCAATCCATTCGGGATGGCCGAACTCGTTGCCCATGAAATTCAGGTAGCCGTCGCCGGCGGTGGCGGCCGTCACCAGGCGGATGAGTTTGTGGAGGGCGATGCCGCGGTCCACGATGCTGTTCTGCGAACCTTTGTTCATCGAGAAATACATCTCCTTGTCCATGAGGCGGAAGATAATGGTCTTGTCGCCGACAAGGGCCTGGTCGTGGCATTCGGCATAGGAGATGGTCTTTTCGTCGGCCCGTTTGTTGGTGAGTTCCCACCAGACTTCGCCCATGGACCACTGCTCATCGCTGCGTTCCTTGATCCATTTGATCCAGTGGTCCGCGACGCCCATGGACATGCGGAAGTCGAAGCCGACGCCATAGGCCGACAATGGAGCAGCCAGGCCGGCCATGCCGGAGACATCCTCCGCGATGGTGATGCCGGCAGGGTTTATCTCCTTCACCAGCTGGGTGGCGAGGGAAAGATAGGTGACGGCATTCTCGTCCACGCCCTGGTCGAAGTAAAGGGAGTAATTGCCGAAGTCTTTCCCGAGACCGTGGTCCCAGTATAGCATGGAGGTGACACCGTCGAAACGGAATCCGTCGATGTGGTATTCCTCCATCCAGAATTTCACGTTCGAGAGGAGGAAGTATTTGGTTTCGTCTTTTCCGTAGTCAAAGCAGCGGGACCCCCAGGCGGGATGCTGGCCCTGCGGGCCGCTGTAGAAGTACAGGTGGTCCGTTCCGTCGAATTCGGAGAGGCCTTCCAGGGTGTTGCTGACACTGTGGCTGTGGACAATGTCCATGACAACGGCAATTCCCTTGCCGTGGGCGTCGTCCACCAGCGCCTTGAATTCTTCGGGCGTACCGAAGCGGGAAGACAGGGCGAAGAAATTGCTCACCTGATAGCCGAAGGAACCGTAATAGGGATGCTCCTGCAAGGCCATGATCTGAAGGGTGTCGTAGCCCAGTTTTTTCACGCGGGGCAGGACGTCCCGGCGGAATTCCTCGAAGGTCCCCACTTTCTCCTTCTCCGTACCCATGCCGATATGGCATTCGTAAATCATCGGATGGGGACGGCGGCCGGCATGGGCATGCTTCCAGACATAGGGTTCGGGATCCCAGACCTGGGCGCTGAAGACCTTTGTGACATCGTCCTGGACGACGCGGGTGGCGTAAGAGGGAATGCGCTCTCCCCCGCCCCCGGGCCACTCGATATAGAGTTTGTACAGCTGTCCGTGCTGAAGGAACAGCTCCGGGATAACCAGCTCCCAGTTGCCTGAGCCGACGGGCTTCAGGGCGTAGGCGTCGGTCCGTTTCCAGTTGTTGAAGTCGCCGATCAGGTAAATCCGGTTGGCATTGGGTGCGAATTCACGAAAAACCCAGCTGCCGTCCGCCCCACGGTGCAGGCCGTAATACAGGTGGTTGTTCACGGCGTCTTTCAGGAGACCGTCGCCGGCAATGTGGCGCTTCATCTGGAGGATGCGGCTGTGCCGCTGGTCGATGGCGTCCTTGAAAGGAAGGAGCCAGGGGTCTGTCTGGTAGATTTTCTTCATAGTTTACTCCTTGTCCAGGGAATCAATCTTGTCTTTTACGCTGCGCAGATACTCCCGGCACTGTTTCAGGAGCTGCTTGCTGCGCCCCACAAGGGCGTCGATGTCATCCAGTTTGGTTTCCGGATTCTCCACTTTTGCGGCAATCTCCTCCAACTCGGCGACCGCCTTTGCATAGTCGAACTTTTCACTCATGCTATTTGAACTTTATCATTGTCAATCTTGTCGGAGTAGACCTCGTCCACCTTTGCGGAAAGGGAGCCGTCCTGGAAACGGACGCCGATCCGGTCTCCGCGGGAGACCTTTTCCACGGTCTTCAGGATCTGGTGGTCTTTTCCGGTAACCAGCACATAACCCAGCGACAGGATGTTGCGAGGATCCGTGGCTTTGATGCGAGCCTCTTTCAGGGCGATGGCGCTGATTTCCTGGCTTACCCGGGCCGATGCGGCAAACTTGAGCCGGTGAACGGCGGCATCGGCCAGCCTGGCCACCTGGTTGTACTTGCCCAGAAGGCCTTTGGAGATACGGCCCGCCGCCCTGAGCAGGGCATTCTCATGCAGGGACCACTTGCGGGAGAAGGCCAGGCGGATCCGCGAATAGGCTTCGGAGGCAACGCGTTCCATTTCTCCCAGACGGCGCTGGACGCTGCGCTGAATCTGCCCGTCGAGGGACTTCAGCTGCAGTTCCGCACGGCCGGTGAGCCGGGCGGCCGCAGCGGCAATCCGCTGCATAAGGCGCTCAGCCGCCTCGTCCTGTGCGGAAAGCGCGTCCAGGAACAGGTCGGCCAATGCGGTGGGCGTTTTTACGGCCGTGTGTGCCACCATGTCGGCAATATGGACATCTTTGTCATGGCCGATGGCGGTAACCACCGGGACGGGACAGGTGGCGATGGTGACGGCGAGGTTGAAGTCGTCGAAGCAGGAAAGATCCAGTTCCGAGCCGCCGCCGCGAAGGATCAGGATGGCGTCATACGGCTGTTCCGAGGCTTCCAGGATGGCGGCCATGATGGATGCAGGGGCCTGTTCCCCTTGCATGAGGGCTTCGAAAAGGTCCAGCCGGAAGACATATCCTTCCGGGTTGCAGAGCAGATGGTGCTGAAAATCGCCGTAGCCGGCAGCGGTGGCCGATGTGATGACGGCCAGGCGGTAAGGGACGTCCGGCAGGGCCAGTTCCTTTTGCAGGTCCATGTACCCCTCGGCCGTCAGCTTTTCGATGGCCCGTTTACGCTCCAGGGCTTTTTCTCCCAGCGTGAACGCCGGGTCGATGCTGTCGATAAAAAGGCTGATGCCATAGAGTTCGCTGAAACTCACCTGCACCCGGACAAGGACAGTAATGCCCGCTTGGAGGGCCTGGCCGGCGGTCTGCTCGAAGAAGGCTTTGATCTGGGGATAATGCCACTTCCAGATCATGGCGCGGGTTTCCGCGATGGGTTTTCCACCCCTGGACTGGGTGAGCGTGAGATAGCAGTGGCCGTTGGCGCGGGGGCTCCAGGAGCTGATTTCGGCCTTTACCCAGTACTTTCCGGGGAAGGCCTCCGCCACTCCTTCCTTTATGCGGAGCTGCAGCTCCAAAAGGTCCATATAATCCCGCGTTTCCATAGCATTACAAAGTTAAAAAAAATCCGTGGAAAATTCCACGGATTTTTTCCTACAGTTGCGGATCGAAATGCGGGATGGGTTTCAGTTTGAACAGATTGGTCACGTGCTTGTGATCGATAAGGGCTTTCATCCGGGGATCCTCGCACACGCCTGTCCGGATGTACTTGTCCAGGACGGCGTAGGTGAAGCCCAGGTTATCCTCGTCCGTTTTGCCGCACAGGCCGTCGGAGGGCGTCTTGTGCACAAGATCCTCCGGAAGTCCCAGGACATCGCCGATGGCTTTCACCTCGGCCACTGTCAGTCCGCCCAGAGGGGAGAAATCGCCGGCCGCGTCACCGTAGCGGGTGCTGTAGCCCACCCAGTCCTCCGAGAGATTGCAGGTATTGACCACCCGGCCGTTGTTACTCTGGGAAACGGCATACACTGCAGTCATCCTGAGCCTGGGCGCCATGTTGATGCGCGTCTGGGCCGATGCCGGATGTCCCAGGGCGGCCTCAACCTCCGCCATCAAAGCCTCGAAAGACTGGCCGATATTGACATTGTAGCTCTTGATGCCCAGGTGCCGGATCAGCCTGACGGAGTCGTCGATATCGGGTTGCACGCCGTTGGGCATGGTAACCCCGATTACCCGTTCCTTTCCCAGTGCTTCTGCACAGAGGGCCGCACAGATACTGCTGTCCTTGCCGCCGGAAATGCCCAGCACGGCATTGCAGGAAGGGCCGTTTTCGTCGAACCATTCCCGGATCCACCGGACGCATGCGTCCTTCGTTTTTTTTGCGTCGAACATATTTGGAATGAATTAGTTTGGGCTGGCAAAAGCTGGGGCTACTTGGCCCGCGTATAGATCTGAATGGGGCAGCCTTCGAAGTCGAAGTGCTGGCGGAGCTTGTTTTCCAGGAAACGCTTGTAAGGGTCTTTCACCCACTGGGGCAGGTTGCAGAAGAAGGCAAACTGCGGCGTGCGGGTGGGAAGCTGGGTCACGTACTTGATCTTGATGTACTTGCCCTTCCATGCAGGCGGCGGATAGTTCTCGATTTCCGGGAGCATGGCGTCGTTGAGCTGGGAGGTGGGAATCTTCCGGGACATGTTCTCCGCTACACGGGCGGCGGCATCCAGCACGTCCAGGATGCGCTGCTTGTTCAGGACGGAAGTGAAGATGACGGGAATGTCATTGGACGGCGCCAGACGGGCTTTGAGGGCTTCCGTGTAATCCCGCATGGTGTTGGTCTCCTTTTCGAAAAGGTCCCACTTGTTTACGACAATCACGCAGCCTTTGCGGTTTTTCTGGATGACATTGAAAATGTTCATATCCTGCGCCTCCATTCCCAGGGTGGCGTCAATCATCAGGATGCAAACATCCGAATGCTCGATGGTGCGCATGGCCCGCAGGACGGAATAGAATTCCAGGTCCTCGGTCACCTTGCCCCTTTTACGCATGCCGGCCGTATCCACGATCATGAATTCATGGCCGAATTTGTTGTAATAGGTGGAAATGGAATCACGGGTCGTGCCGGCGACGGGCGTCACGATGTTGCGTTCCTCGCCGAGCAAGGCGTTCGTCAGGGAACTCTTGCCAACGTTCGGACGGCCGACGATGGCGATGTGCGGAAGGTCGGCGTGGTCGTCGTCGGCACGGGTGTCCTCGGGGAGGACCTTCAGGATTTCGTCAAGGAGGTCGCCGGTACCGCTGCCGTTGGCGGCCGATATGCTCCACACTTCTCCCAGGCCGAGGGCGTAGAAGTCAAAGGCGTCGTACATTTTCTCGCCGCTGTCCACCTTGTTGACACACAGGACGACAGGCTTTTTGCTCCGGCGCAGAAGGTCGGCGATTTCGGCATCGTAGTCTGTGATGCCGGTGGCCGCTTCGCACATGAAAAGGACCACGTCGGCCTCTTCAATGGCGATGCCTACCTGACGGCGGATGGCATCTTCAAAAACGTCATCCGAATTGGAGGTATAGCCGCCGGTGTCCACCACCGAGAATTCACGGCCGTTCCACTCGCATTTCCCGTAATGCCGGTCGCGGGTGACGCCGGCTGTTTCATCCACGATTGCCTGACGCATGCCCACCAGACGGTTGAACAGCGTCGATTTTCCTACGTTCGGTCTCCCGACTATCGCTACTAATGCCATAACTAATTCTGTTTTCAGTCTGCAAAGATACACATTTCTTCGTCAAAAACGGGCGACTCGATGCCGAAGAAATGCAAAACCGAGTGAAAAACATGGTGCTGTCCCACCTTGTCGAGGGGCTTAAGCCGCTCGTCCGGTGCCCAGACCACGAAAGGAATCTCAATCTGCTCACGCGGAGCCATGGCCATGGGCACGCCGTGCATGTACAGATTGTTCTCGCCCAGGGACTCGCCATGGTCGGAGACGAACAGTACGCAGCCGCGGCGGTCGGGCAGGCTCCGGAGGATTTCGATACTCTGATGGACCAGCCAGTCCGTGTACACGATGCTGTTGTCGTAAGCGTTGAAGAGTTCGTCCTGGCTCACCTTCCCCATCTCGACCGACGGATTGACAGGCGTAAACACTTCGAACTCAGGCGGATAGTTCCCAAAATACGACGGCCCGTGATTGGTGTAAGTGTGCACCACCACGAACACTTTTTCCGCTTCGCTCCCGGCGATATCTTCCCGCAGGCCTTCCCAGAGAATGCCGTCATAGCGGTCATCGGCCTCGGGAAAACGCGCTTTCAGGTCCTGCTTGCGGTAGTATTTTTCCGTGTGGACCGGCGGCTCGCCCCAGTTGGACGTGCGCCAGAAAACATCCACCCCCGCCCGTTCAAGATAATTGGGCAGGATCTCGTAAAGCTCGGGCGTGTCCTTATACTCCAGGATGGCCTTTACGCCGGCGCGGGTGTATGTCGCGGAGGCGTCGGCCACATAGGCCGTCACGGAATCGCGGGAAGTGTAGGGGTTGGTCTCCTTCCCGTACCCGTACAGGGAGAAATGGTCCCTGCGGGCCGACTCGCCGATAATGAGGATGCACACGTCCCGGCTGTCGGAGACCGACACGGGATCCGGCAAGGGGATTTCCTTCACCTCCTTCTGCCGCTTTCCCGCCTCATAGCGGAAGGTGTTCACAATATAGGACCAGGGAGCGATCAGGGAGCCCAGTTCAGTGGAGTTGCGGTCTATCCAGGGCCAGTTCTTCATATTCCCGAAGACAAGGAGCGCGACGAGTCCCAAAGCTCCACCCACAAACCCCGCAAAGCCCTTCCAACTGCCGTAATCCAGCTTGCGGCCGAAGACATACAGCATGGGAATCACGCCCAGTACGAGGACATACAGGACAAACGCCCAGGAGAAGAATCCGGAGGCTTCGGAATACTGTGTGGCGAGTACATTTCCCATCATCTCGTCCGTGACCAGCACATTGTAGGTGTTCACGAAATAGAGCATGACGGCGTCGCCGAAGAGCGTGAACGCAAGGATGACCTTCCCCACTTTCCGCAGAAGGAACACCAGCAGGAAATAGAAGGCGAAATTGATCGAGAGCAGCAGGAGCGCCGCCGTGACGAAGAGGACCACGCCGTTGAACCCACCTTCCTGATGCTGCAGCAGATAGGTGAAGAACGGGATATGGAAAGCGCACACCGTGTATACGCTCAAAACGAGGCTGTACAGGGCCAGAGAGGCTTTTTCCTTGAAAATCATTTCCAGAGTCTGATAAGCAGCCGCACCGCACCCGCGCAGAGGAGGGCCAGCAGCAGGTTGAACACGACGGTCAGCGGCCAGTTCACAGGCTGCGGAGTGCTGTCATAAGGACTGTCCTGGGCCGACGCGTCGTAGCGGGCGAAAGGATTGGTGTAAATGACCGCGCCGTCCGCGAAAAACGCCGTTATACGGGCATAGGGCTCCGTTTCCGGAAGCCGGTAGCGGATGCTGCAGGTATCCTCGGCCATCAGAAGCGTCCGGTGCCCCGAGCCGTTGATGCGGATGCTGTCGGCTTTCTGCGAAAGGCGCAGATAAATCCGGTCCCCTTCCAGGCCGATGTCCTCGACGGCGGGCAGTTCCCGGTTTTTCTCCCGCTTGACGGTCCAGTCTCCGTTTCCGTAATCGGGCACGCGCATGGCATAGAAGCAGCCTTTCCGCAGCGCTTCCCGCAGGTCGGCCCAGGAACCTGAAGGGGTCTGGATAAAGTTGCAGCGGATGGCCGTACTCCAGTGCTGTTCCGGGTGATGCAGGTCGTCGTTGGCCAGGCCGAAACTGTAGTGCCCGGCACTCAGCGCCGCGTCCCAGTACTCGTTCTCCGTGCTGATGTTTGTGTCCAGTTCCATCAGCTGATAGCCCGACAGAAGCGCCATGCGCTCAGACGTGATTCCTACGGTCCGGTAGGGATGGTTGATCTGGATGAAGTCGGCATCGCGGCCCAGGCGGACGAGTTCGAACTGCATCTGCGACGTAAGCATGGGCAGCAGCGGATCCCAATGCTTCACGGAAGGGCTGCCGAATACCAGTTTGTGAAACTTGAAGGGACTGTAACCCTGTTCATACACATTCACCTGGAGGGTGCTGTCGTACGGGTGCGGCGTGATTTCGTTGTGGTTGGAAAAGGTGACGATGTCGTAGCCCAGGCTCCGGAGGACGCTGTCGGTGTACGCGGCATCGTAAGGACATTCATTCACGGGCCAGGGGCCTTTCACGCGGGTGTGGGTGTGGAAATTGGCCCGCTTCCAGCGGGCGGCGGTATCCAAGGTGCTGTACGGGTTGAAAATATCCGGACCGCTGAAAGGACGCGGAGGGCGGAAGTCATAAACCGGACTTACGCCCGTTATGACAACCAGGAGAAACATCAGCGTCACCAGCGTTCCCAACACCTGGCCGGTTACGGTAAAAAATCGCTTCATAGCTTTTTCTGTCTGGAAGATGGAACAAGGACCTTCAAGGCATCTTTCGAGACGGAAAGGTCAAACTCCGTGCCGCCCTCGAAGGGATCTCCGTCACAGTGGATGGCTCCCGGACGGGATCGGGAAATATGGAAAGCGGAACCGCTGAAGTGCAGGAAATGCCGGCTGGTCGGAGCCAGGCCTGTCATCAGGCGGGTGGCGAGGTCGGGGATTTCTAACGTGGAGAAAGGACGGACGGCGATGACATCCAGCAGGCCGTCCTGCAGGGATGCCATAGGGGCGATGCGCGCCTGGTTTCCCCACTGGTTGGCATTGGCCACCGTCAGGAAGACCGCCTTGCCCGACCAGGTCTCGCCATTGGACCCTTTGATGGTGTACAGGTCTCCGGGATGGTTTTTCCACTCCTCCCAGGCCAGGGCAATGTAACGGGAAAGGCCCCGCCGGGTGGAGCGGGCGAATTCCAGGCTCACGTCGGCATCCAGGCCCATGCCGGCTGTACAGAAGAAATACTTCCCGTCCAAGGTGGCGGCGTCGATACGGGTCACGCAGCCTTCATTGAGCGTGTTTATGGCACGGGCGGGAATCCGGCTGATTCCCAGATGCAGCGCCAGGCCGTCTCCGCTGCCGCAGGGAATGATGCCCAGGGTCTTCTCGCTGCCCACCAGGCCGCGGGCCACTTCGCTTACCGTCCCGTCCCCCCCGACGGCCACGACGACGTCGGCCTTGAGGTTGCGGGACAGTTCTTCGGCCTGTCCGGCCCTTTCGGTAAAGACCACGCGGGCGTGATAAAGTGAGCCGTCAAGATGTTTCTCGACGGCTTTGAGAATACCGGATTTGTCTTTCCCTCCGGAAATGGGATTGACAATAAAGACAATCTCTTTCATTCTTTGTTGTAAAGGCCGCAGCTGGCACAGGCGTCCGAAAAGTTACCGTCGCAGACTTTCTTCCCTTTCTGTTCCCGGAGCAGTTCCAGCTCTTCCTGCTTGGCACACTTGATCCCCCGCTTGCGCATTTCGGGATTGGTGGAAATCTCTCCGTCGGGGAAAGGCCGATGGAAAAAGAAGATATTCACCCCGAGCAGCAGCACGGCGAGACCGACGAACAGAATGGCGGCAAGCAGGGTTTTCATAAGCCTTACAGCGGGAATTCGGAAGAGATGGGCTGGTAATTGTAGACGCGCTGGATCATCCGGGCGAAGGTGTCGGCAAGAGAAACAACGCGGAACTTACTCTGGAATTCCTTCTTGGCGGGGTCCAGCGGAATGGTGTCGGTGACATAGACTTCCGTGAGGGCGCTCTTGTCGATGCGCTCGTAGGCCGGGCCGGAAAGGACAGGGTGGGTGGCGAAAGCACGGACGCTGTTGGCGCCACGATTCAGCAGTTCGTTAGCGGCTTCCGTAAGGGTGCCGGCGGTGTCGATGATGTCGTCGATAATGACAATGTCACGGCCTTCCACTTCACCGATAGGGGTGATCCGTTCCACGACATTGGCCCGGGCGCGGGTCTTGTGGCAGATAACGACCGGGGTATGGAGGTTCTTGGCGTAGGCATGGACGCGCTTGGCGCCGCCCATATCGGGAGCGGCCAGCGTAAGGGTGTCCTTGAACTGGCGCTGGAGTTTTTTCAGGATGACCAGGAAGTCGTAGCTGGCGTACAGATGGTTGACCGGGAAGTCGAAGAAGCCCTGGATCTGGTCGGCGTGCAGGTCGCAGGTCATCAGGCCGTCGGTGCCGGCGACTTTGAGCATGTTTGCAACCAGCTTGGCGCCGATGGAGACACGGGGTTTGTCCTTGCGATCCTGCCGGGCCCAGCCGTAATACGGGATGACGGCAATCACTTTGTCGGCCGATGCACGCTTGGCGGCGTCAATGCTCAGGAGCAGTTCCATCAGGTTGTCGCTGGTGGGGAAAGTAGACTGGATGATGAAGCAGGTGGCTCCGCGCACACTCTCCGCAAAAGAAGGCTGGAACTCTCCGTCGCTGAAACGGGCGACTTCCAGGGGGCCCAGCACCACTTCGGGTGCTCCGGGTTCCCGGGTGCGGTTCATAGCGTCAACGACCTTTTCCGCGAAATAGCGGGATGCTTCGCAGGTAAACAGCGCCAAACGGTGCTCATGGACATCTGTAATCATAATGTTTTAAGAATAGATCCTATATAATTGATGATTTCTTCTTTGCCGGTCCCTTTGACGGAAGAAGAGACAAACACGGGCGGGAGTTCTTCCCAATCTTCCAGGAGACGGCCTTTGTTTTCATTGAGCTGAAGCTGCAGGGCTTCCGTGCCCATCTTGTCCGACTTGGTAAAGATGAGGCCGAAGGGAATGCCCTTTTCTCCGAGCTCTGCGATGAACCTAAGGTCCACGTCCTGCATCGGGTGCCGGGAATCCACGAGGACCATGAGCATGACCAGTTCTTCGGAATGATTGATGTAGTCCCAGATGATATGGCGCAGACGGGCCCTGTCTTTGTCCGGAAGGCGGGCGTAGCCGTAGCCGGGAAGGTCTACCAGATACCAGCTGTCATTGATGAGGAAATGGTTCACCAACTGGGTTTTGCCGGGGGTCTGGGAAGTCTTGGCCAGTTTGGCGTTGCCGGTAAGCATGTTGATGAGCGAGCTCTTTCCCACGTTGGAGCGGCCGATGAAAGCAAACTCCGGAAGACGCCGGCCGGGTTTCTGCCCGACGCGCGTGGAACTGCCTGCAAACTCCGCTTTGGTAATTTTCATAAAGACGCTGCCTTTGCCAATGCAAATATACAAATAAATATCCGCGAAAAAAAGACTATCTTTGCACTATGGAGCAAGATGAAAGATTTATGCGGGAAGCCCTTCGGGAAGCGCTCTCCGCCCAGTCGGCCGGAGAAATCCCCATCGGCGCCGTCGTGGTCTGGAAAGGACGTATCATCGGCCGGGGTCACAATATGACCGAGCGGCTCAGGGACACCACCGCCCATGCCGAGATGATCGCCATCACGGCCGCCACGGAAGCCATGGGCGGCAAGTACCTGACGGACTGTACCTTATATGTTACCGTAGAGCCCTGTCCCATGTGTGCCGGCGCCCTGGCCTGGTCACAGATCAGCCGCATCGTGTACGGCGCCCCGGACGAGCGCCGCGGCTTCTCCCTCTTCTCCCCTTCCCTCCTCCATCCCCGCACGGAGGTAAGCGGCGGTGTCCTCACCGAGGAGTGCGCCGCCTTGATGCTGGATTTTTTCAAAAGCAAACGATAAGATGAAAGGCGTACACATTTTCCTTGCAGACGGTTTTGAAGACATGGAAGCCCTGGGTACCCGGGACGTGCTTCTCCGGGGCGGCATTCCCGTCCTCACCGTTTCCGTCACGGACGAATATCTGGTAGAAAGTTCCCATGGCCTGCAGGTGACGGCCGACACTTCCTGGGCAGACCTGGAAGTCATGGAACCCGGCACCGACGCTTCTGACGTCATGATCTTTCCCGGCGGTATGCCCGGTTCCAAGAATCTGGCCCAGCATGCCGAACTGATGGAGATTCTCCAGGACCACTGGTCCCGCGGCGGTACCGTAGCTGCCATCTGCGCCGCGCCCGGCCTGGTGGTCTCACAGCTGCCCGGCCTTCAGGGCAGGAAGTTCACCTGCTTCGACGGCTTTCAGGATTCCCTCATTGAAAAAGGAGCCGTCTATACGCCGGAAAGCACGGTGACGGACGGACCGCTGATCACCGGACGCGGGGCGGGACATGCCGTTGCCTTCGGCCTGGCCATCCTCAGCGCCCTGAAGGGCAAAGAAGCGGCCGACAAAGTAAAAGAAGGGCTGATGCTCTGACCTACCGGATGACGAGCCGGTGGATTCTCCGCGGCACGGAAACCAGGATTTCGTACGGGATGGTTCCCAGGATGGAGGCCAGTTCACTGACGGTGGGGTCTTCCCCGAAGATGGTGACGGTGTCCCCCACCTGACACGGCACGCCCGTGACATCCAGCATGCACATATCCATACAGATGTTGCCGATGGTGGGACAGCGGTGGCCGTTGACGCTGAAAGAAGCGGCGCCGCGGCCCAGATGCCGGTCAATGCCGTCTGCATACCCGACGGGAATGGTCGCGATGACCGTGCCTTCCGAGGCGTGGCCCCATCGGCCGTAGCCGACGGTGTCGGAAGCGGTCAGTTTCTTGACCTGCAGCACCTTGCACTTGAGGGATGCGACCGGAGCAAGCTGCTTTTCAGGCAAGGCGCTGATTCCGTAGATGCCGATTCCGAGGCGCACCATGTCGAACTGGTACTGCGGGAAGCGCTCGATGCCGGCCGAATTCAGGATGTGCCGCATGGGCATATAGCCGATTCCGTCCGCGATAGTGGCGGCGTTGTCCCGGAACTGATGGATCTGCTCCAGGGTGAAGGCGTCCTCGGCGGGATCTTCGGCCACGCAAAGATGGGAGAAGACGGCTTTTACCTTCACTTCCGGTGTGGATTTCAGATAGGTGACAAGTTCCGGAATCTCTTCCGTCATGAAGCCCAGCCGGTGCATGCCGGTATCCAGCTTGATGTGGATGGGATAATCTTTCAGGCCTTTTTCCCGGAGAACGGAAACCAGTTTCTTCAGGGAATACAGGTTGGGGATGGAGGGTTCCATCCGGGTTTCGATGATCTCGGGATAGAAGTCCGTGCCGGCGGTGAGGACCAGGATCGGGAGGGAAATGCCGTTGCGGCGCAGCTCCAGACCTTCCACCGGATAGGCGACAGCCAGGTAATCGGCTCCGGCGCGCTGCATCATGGAGGCAAACTCCACACCGCCATGGCCGTACGCATTGGCTTTCACCAGCACCAGAAGCTTGGTGCGGGGATCCAGCAGCGAGCGGAAATAGCGGTAATTCTCGGTGGCAGCTTTCAGATTCAGCTCCAAACGGGAAAAGTCATCTGCCAAAGGATGCATAATAATCAGTTTATCCTTGCAAAATTAATATTTCTGCCGGACATTTTCTCATAAAAAGTGTAAATTTGCAGACAAGGCGCAGTTTTTGTGCGAAAGAAAACCCGTTTAAAACCAAACAGGCATGACTGTAAATAGCATTTGGATCCTGATGATCGTGGTCATGGTCTTGAGCATGCTCATCCAAAACAGGCTCAAAAGCCGTTTTGACAAGTATTCGGAAATTCCCCTGGCCCTCACCGGAGCGGAAGTGGCCAGCCGGATGCTGCTTTCCCATGGAATCCGGGACGTGAGAATTGTCTCCATCCCCGGAAAGCTTACCGACCACTATGACCCCTCCACCAAAACAGTGAACCTGAGTGAAGACGTGTATTACGGAAGAAGTGTCGCGGCCGCAGCCGTGGCTGCCCACGAATGCGGCCATGTCGTGCAGCACGCCACCGGTTATGCCTGGCTCCAGATGAGGTCCGCCTTGGTGCCCGTCGTTTCATTCTCCAGCAACATCGTTTCCTGGGTCCTGCTGGCCGGCGTCCTTTTCATCAACATTTTCCCGTCCCTGATCTGGATCGGGGTCGGCCTGTTTGCGCTGTCCACCCTTTTCAGTTTCATTACGCTGCCTGTCGAGATCAACGCCAGTTCCCGGGCCGTCAAATGGCTGGAAAGCGACGGCATCGTCGGCTACGAGACCAAGCCCATGGCCGTAGATGCCCTCCGATGGGCCGCTTACACGTATGTGATCGCCGCCATCGGATCGCTGGGGACCCTGCTGTACTACATTTCCATCGCCAACCGGCGGAGTTAAAAAAAGAGAGAGGCTCTAGTCGAGCTTCTCTCCCTTTTCATTCAGCATTTCATTCTGCAGGACCGTGAAATCGGTCACTTCTTCCAGTTCGATCTTTACTTTGTAGCGCTTGCGCCACTTGGAAAGGAAAGAATTGAACAGTCCGCGTTTCAGGTAAGCGCCCAGGATGGGGCTCGTGCGCAGTTTGATGGACCTTACACCCTTTTCAATGACATAGAAGGAAATCTTCCTTTCTATTTCTTCGTCGATGACCACGCTGGAGTGGATCTTGCCCGTGCCGTGGCAGACGGGGCACTGTTCCGACGTGTTGATTTCCGTGACGGGCCGAATCCGCTGCCGGGTAATCTGCATGAGGCCGAACTTCGTGAGCGGCAGCACATTGTGCTTGGCCCTGTCGGCTTCCATAAGCTCCTGCATGTATTTGAAGAGGGCGTTTTTGTGGTCGTTGGATTCCATGTCGATGAAGTCCACAATCACGATGCCGCCCATATCGCGGAGCCTTAACTGCCTTGCAATTTCCTCAGCGGCAATCTTGTTCACCTCGAAGGAGTTCTCCTCCTGGTCCGAGGTCTTGGTACGGATGCCGCTGTTCACGTCGATTACGTTCAGCGCTTCGGTGGTCTCGATTACCAGATACGCGCCCTGCCGCATGGGAACCACTTTCCCGAAGGAGCCCTTGATCTGACGGGTGACCTCGAAATGGTCGTAGATGGGCTGTTTGCCTTCGTACAGGTGGACAATTTTCTCTTGTTCCGGAGAAATCAGGGAAACATACTTCCGGGCTTCGTCGGCCACCCGTTCGTCATTGATCCAGATGTTGGAGAACGAGTCGTTGAGGAGGTCCCTCAAAACGGTAGTTGTTTTGCTGTATTCCGTAAAGAGCAGCTGGACTGTCTTGGAACTGGCAATCTTTTTCCAGGAGCTTTCCCATTTTTCGATGAGGGATTCCGTCTCTCCCACCAGCGTGGCGGCATTCTTGCCTTCCGCTGCCGTGCGGATGATGGCCCCGTAGTTTTTCGGGAGGATGCTCCTGACCAGGGTTTCGAGTCTACGTTTCTCTTCCTTCGAGCCAATCTTCTGGGAGATGGACACCTTCTCGGCGAAGGGGAGAAGTACAATGTTACGTCCTGCCAATGAAATTTCCGCAGTCAGTCGTGATCCTTTGGTGGAAATGGGCTCTTTGACAATCTGGGCCACAATCATCTGTCCGGGACGGAGGTACTGCTCAATCCTGCCTTCCTTGGGAAGGGCCTCGCCGATTTTGATCCGGGAGTACAGGTCTTTGAGGTTGGTGTTTGCATTGGATTCCCGCACGAACTGGTCGAAAGCGGAGAAATACAGTCCCAGGTCCAGATAATGGATGAAGGCTTCTTTCTTGTCGCCGATGTCCACAAAAGCAGCATTGAGGTTGGGGAGGATCTTTTTCACCTTTCCCAGGTGAACGTCTCCCACCGTGAATTTGTTCCCCGTGCTGGACTCCGTGTTGTACTCTATCAGCCGATGATTCTCCATCAGGGCGATATGTACTTCCGTTGATGTTACGTCAACAATCAGATCCTTGTCCGGTTTCTCAGACTCCATTTGGAAATTAAATTGTGTGGGATAGAAAAAAGGGCCCGCGAAATCCTCCGCAAGCCCTTAACGTTGGGAAGAAGATTTACTTCTTCTTGTGGCGGTTCTTGCGCAAGCGCTTTTTACGCTTGTGCGTCGCCATCTTATGTCTCTTTCTCTTTTTACCGCTAGGCATAATGTTAATGTTGTTAAATTAGTTATTTTTCCTTGACAGCATTGACAAACGACTTAGCCGGTTTGAAAGCCGGAATATCGTGGGCCGGGATGGTCATGGTAGTTTTGCGGGTGATATTGCGGGCAGCTTTCTGAGCACGGTGTTTGATGATAAAGCTGCCGAAACCACGGAGATATACAGGCTCGCCATTGATCAGGGAACCTTTCACTACGCTGGTAAATTCTTCAATAACGGCCAATACCTGAGCCTTTTCAATTCCAGTAGACTTTGCTACTTCGTTTACAATCTCTGCCTTAGTCATGGTTTTTTATAGTTTATGCATTGTGTCTTCCTAACTGGAAAAACGACGCAAAAATAGGCTTATTTTTTGAATATTCAAAATGTTATCCGGAAAAAATGCCATTTTTGACACTTGGCACGGAGATTGACAATATAGTCCGCGGGCGCATTGTGCCCTGAATATATGACAAAATGTCAGTCCTATGAAAAATCCTTACGAATTCTCAACACCCCAAGGGGTCGAAGTCAATATAATGCCGGTCGTCGGTGAAGCGTCCATGATGAAAGTGGACACCTCCGAACTGCCGCCTGTCATCCCGGTCCTGGCACTGCGGAATGCCGTCGTGTTCCCCGGAACCGTCTTTCCCGTCACCGTGGGAAGGGAAAAGTCCGTGAAACTGGTCTCGGACGCAGAGAGCGGCGACGGCTGGCTGGCGGCCATCCCCCAGACCGACATCTCGGTGGAAGACCCCCGGGAAGAAGACCTGTGCCACTTCGGCACGGTGTGCAAACTCATCAAGACCCTGGAAATGCCGGACGGCACCGTCACGGCCATCCTGCAAGGCTCCCAGCTCGTCCAGCTGGACAGCGTCGTCACGTACGACCCCTATATCAAAGCCCGCGTGCGATACCTGGAGGAGACCCTTTCCCCGGATGCCGATGAACGCGAACTCCGCGTCCTCGGCGACTCCCTGAAGGAAAAGGCCGCCCTGATCGTGAAGGCCTCCTCCTTTGCACCGAAGGAAGCTGTCGGCGCCCTCCGCAGCATTGACAATTTCCACTTCCTGGTGAACTTCATCGCCACCACCATCGAGGTGGAGAACTTCCAGGAAAGGGCCGACCTGCTTTCCATCACGGACATCCATGAGCGGGCGCTCTCGCTCCTGAAAGTGCTGGACACCCAGACCCAGCTCCTGCAGATCAAGCAGGAAATCAACCAGAAAGTCAAGACCGACATCGACCAGCAGCAGCGCGAATACTACCTAAACAACCAGCTCCGCACCATCCAGGAAGAACTGGGCATGGACGAAGGCGAAGAGTTCGAGAAAATGCGCCGCCGGGCCGACGAGAAAAAGTGGTCCAAGGAAGTCAGGGCCATCTTCGACAAGGAAATGGCCCGTCTGGAGAAATACAATCCCACCTCTCCGGACTACAGCATCCAGTTCGCCTACATCCAGTTTATGCTGGACCTCCCCTGGGGCGAAATGTCGGACGACAACCTGGACCTTGCCCACGCGCAGGAAGTCCTGGACGAAGACCACTTCGGCCTGGACACGGTGAAGGACCGTATCATCGAGTACCTCGCCGTCCTCAAGCTGAAGGGGAACATGCGCTCCCCCATCCTGTGCCTGTGGGGCCCTCCCGGCGTGGGAAAGACCTCGCTCGGCAAGTCCGTGGCCAGGGCGCTCGGCCGCAAATACATCCGGATTTCCCTGGGCGGCATGCACGATGAGGCCGAAATCCGCGGTCACCGGAAAACCTATGTCGGCGCCCTCCCCGGCCGTATCCTGAACGGCATCCAGCGCGCCGGGACGTCCAACCCCGTCATCGTCCTGGACGAGATTGACAAACTCTCCTCCGACTTCAAAGGCGACCCCTCCAGCGCCCTGCTGGAAGCCCTGGACCCGGAGCAGAACACCACCTTCCACGACAACTACCTGGACATCGACTATGACCTCTCGAACGTCCTGTTCATCACCACGGCCAACGGCATCAGCACCATCCAGCCCGCCCTGAAAGACCGTATGGAGATGATCAACGTGAGCGGCTATCTTGCCGAAGAGAAACTCCAGATCGCCCATAAGTACCTGGTTCTCAAACAGCTCACCGAACATGGCCTCAAGGCCGACGAACTCTCCATTTCGGACACCGCCCTCCAGGAGATCATCGACAAATACACCCATGAGTCCGGTGTCCGCGGCCTGGAGAAGCAGATTGCGAAGATTGCCCGCGTGACTGCGAAGAAAATCGCCTTCGGACAGGAATTTCCGCGCACCATCGGCCCGGAACACCTGCGTGAATACCTGGGACTGCCCACGGCTTTCCATGACGATATCCAGGGCAATGAAGGCGCGGGTGTGGTCACCGGCCTCGCTTGGACGGAGATGGGCGGTGAGATCCTCTTTGTGGAAAGCCAGGTGTCGGACGGCAAGGGCGCCCTTTCCATGACCGGCAACCTGGGCGACGTAATGAAAGAAAGCGCACAGATTGCCTGGCAGTACATCAAAGCCCATCCGGGTCTGGCCGGCCTCACGACGGAGGAATTCATGAAGAAGGACATCCACCTGCACGTCCCGGAAGGGGCGGTTCCCAAGGACGGTCCGTCGGCCGGTATCACCATCGTCAGCTCCATGGTGTCCGCCCTCCGCGGCGAAGCCCCGAAAAAAGGCATCGCCATGACCGGAGAGATGACCCTGAGGGGCCGGGTCCTGCCCGTGGGCGGCATCAAGGAGAAGATCCTGGCCGCCAAACGTGCGGGCGTCCATACCATCGTCATTTCGGAGGAAAACCGAAAAGATGTGGAGGATATCAAGGATATTTACATAAAAGGTCTTATCTTTGTCTATGTGAAAACGATTGACGATGTGATCGATTTCATCTTTTAGACAATGGATGTAAAAATAGAACAAAGCTGGAAAGACGCACTGTCGGAGGAATTCGGGAAACCGTATTTCGAATCGATGGTGCGCCTTCTGCATCAGGAGAAGGCCCAGGGCAAAGTCATCTATCCCCCCGGCGGAGCCATTTTCCGGGCCTTCGACCTCACGCCTGTCGACCAGGTCAAGGTGGTCATCCTGGGCCAGGACCCTTACCACGGCCCCGGACAGGCCATGGGCCTGAGCTTCTCCGTTCCCGACGGCATTCCCGCCCCACCTTCCCTGAAGAACATCTTCCGTGAAATCGAGCAAGACCTGGGAATCCGCATGAGCGGCCGTCCCAACCTGGAAAACTGGGCCAGGCAGGGCGTCCTGCTGCTGAACAGCGTCCTCACGGTGCTTGCCGGAGAACCCGCTTCGCACAGCGGCATCGGCTGGCAACAGTTCACCGACGCAGTCATCCGCTACCTTTCCGCCAACCGCGAAGGGATTGTCTTTCTCCTCTGGGGCCGATTCGCCCAGGAAAAGGCCCCCCTCATCGATCCCGCAAAACACCACATCCTGACAGCCGCCCATCCTTCCCCGCTGGCCAGGGGCGCCTTTTTCGGCTGCCGTCATTTCTCCAAGACCAATCAGATTCTCCTCTCGGAGGGGAAAACTCCCATCAACTGGCAATTATGAAACGCAAAGCCCTCTTCCCCGGCTCCTTCGACCCTTTCACAGCCGGCCACCTGAATATCCTCAGACGCGCCCTCACCATGTTCGACGAGGTGGTGGTCGCCGTCGGCATCAACCAGGACAAGCGCGGATTCTTCGACATGGACAAACGCCTCAGCATCATCCGCCAGGCCACTGACGGCATCCAGGGCGTCACCATCATCCAGTACGACAACCTTACGGTGGACACCTGCCGCGAACTGGGCATCCGGCACATCGTCCGCGGCGTCCGCAATATGATTGACTTCGAGACCGAACGTTCCATCGCCGACGCCAACCGGCGCCTGGCCCCGGAAGTGGAAACCCTCATCATTCCTACGGCCCAGGAGTTCGCCCACATCAGTTCGTCGGCCGTGAGGGACATCCTCAAACACGGCGGAGACTATTCGGCATTCATCCCTGAAGGCGTCAAGTTATGAAAAAATGGATTGCAGGCCTTCTGGCCCTCGTTTTATCCCTGTCCCTCTCCGCCCAGGAGCAGAAGGACCCCTATCCCGAACTGGGCGCCAAACTGGAGGAGTATTTCACCGCCCTCAGCGGAGAAAGCGCCGCCATGCAGAGCAAAGAATGCGATTTCCTGATCGACTCCTGCAAAGATTCCCTGGTCCGGCAGTATGTCGCCCTGAAAATCTACGACCATTACCTCAAGTCCAGGATCATGGGCGACGATGCGGTCGCCGTCCATATCGCCGACAAATGGCTTCTCTCCGGAGAGATTCCCATGCCCTCCGGCGGAGACCTGGTGAACGTACAGCTCTTCGCTTCCTTCAACAGGGCTTCCCTGATCGGCTCGAAGGCGCCTGAGCTTCAGCTCTTCGGACCGGACGGATCGGCGGTCAACGTGCCGGCGAAGGAAGGCTACTCCGTCCTGTACTTCTACGACACCGGCTGCTCCACCTGCAAGGTGGAAACCGGCCGCCTGGCCCGCCTGAAAGAGGCGGGAGAGTATCCCTTCACCCTCTATGCCATCTATGTCGGGGCCGACAAGGCCTCCTGGGAAGCCTACCGGAGCGCCCTTCCGGACGCCGTCCACGCCTGGGATCCCGACATCACCTCCGACTGGCAGCGCAAATACGGTGTCCTGAAGACCCCCAAAATGTTCCTGGTCTCGCCGGAAGGAATCATCCTGGGACGCGGGCTGGATACGCCGGCCCTCAATATCCTCCTGAACCGGGAGTTCTCCAAGCAGCAATATGTCTACGGTGAGCCCGGCCAGATGGAGCGCTACCGCCAGCTTTTCGCCGCTTACGGCGACACCCTCAAGGTAAGCGATGTCCTGGACGTGGCCGACTATCTCGCCGCCCGCACCTTCGGCGAAGGGGACATGGATTCGTTCAAGCAAGTGGCCGGCGACCTGCTGTACTATCTTTCCTCCAGCAAGACGGAAGTATACCGCGACGCATGCGCCCCATTCATCGACAAATACATCCATCAGCTTCCTGATGTCTGGAACACGGAGGATGACAAGGCCCGTATCGTCTCCCTGGGGGAAATGCTCTCCGAACTGACCGCACGTACCCCCGTCGGCCTTCCCCTGCCGGATATCGAGGTGTTTGCCACCCGCCGCCGGAAGCCCTGCCTCCTGCAGAACGGCACCAAAACCGGTTTCTTCCGCCTGAGCGCCTTCAAGGGGAAACCCGGTTTTCTGGTTTTCTATAGCAAAGGCTGTTCTTCCTGCCAGGAAACCCTGGACGCCGTGGAACGCATTGTCAAGGAAAACCGGAAAGCCCGCGTCCTTCTGGTGGATATGGACGCCCTCCTGAGCGACTACCCCAAGGCCGCCGGCGAATTGCTGGACAGCTTCGACCTTTCCGCCATGCCGCTGGTCGTGGAAGTGGACAAAAAGGGAATTGTCCGGCACCGCTACGTGGATTTGACAAAAATTCACTAATTTTGTGACACTTATGGCCCGTGAGAAATCCATTCCCGGCGTAGATCCCGCCTATCTGGAGAAGCAGAAAGCCCTGCTGCTCCGCAAGAACCGCCACGTCCTGTATTTCAACGACAGCGAGATGGCCGCCATCGAACAGTATTGCACCCGTTTCAAGGTGCACGCCAAGTCGGCCCTGTTCCGCGAAGCCATCATGACCAAGATCCTCACGGAGCTGGATGAAAATCATCCCACGCTGTTCTAGTTTCAAAAAAAGTATTAACTTTGCACCCCCGCATTGAACTGTGGTGTAATGGTAGCACTAGGGATTTTGGTTCCCTCAGTCAGCGTTCGAATCGCTGCAGTTCAACAGAAAAAGGAGCCCCGGCTCCTTTTTTTTGTTTTCCTATCGCTTTGAACGGAAGAGGGCCGCGGCGGCAAGCATAAGGAAGAGGAAGACACACACCCGGCCCACCATGTCGCCGTACCGTACGAAGAAGGTTTCTCCGTCCAGCAGTTCCACCTCCCCTTCCAGGAAGGCCGGCTGCCACCAGGGTGTACGGGACAGAATGCGCCCGCAGGGGTCGATGATGGCCGATATCCCCGTATTCCCGCAGCGGGCCACCCACCGGCGGGTTTCAATGGCACGGAGGCGGCTGTAGTTCAGATGCTGCCGATGCCCGGGCGTATCGCCCCACCAGGCGTCATTGGTGATTACCGTCATCAGCCGGGCGCCCTTCCGGACATAGCCCGTGCAGAATTCTCCGTAAACCGACTCATAGCAGACCGCAGTGCCCACAGGGACCCCGCATGCATTCAGGCAGGCGATTTCCTTCTGGCCGATATCCTTCGCCATCAGGGTCCTGCCCAACAGATTCTCCAGCGGGATGAACACCTGCGGATAGGGCGTCAGTTCCGTGCCCACCACCAGTTTGGACTTGTGGTAGAGCGAATACCGGCCCGATCCGTCCAGGGAAAGCGCCGAATTGTGCGCCATGATCCACTGGTGCCTGCCGTCGGCCTGGGCGCCCAGGTCATAGGCGCAAAGGTGCGGACGGGAATAGGAGACCACCGGCTCGTACGTGGAGGCCCCCAGAATCATCGAAGCACCGGGATGGGCCGACAGGAAAGCCTGCGCCCTGAGGAAAGTTTCGTTCCCGGGGATATTGTCGGTGTACATGCGGGCCGTGAATGTTTCCGGCGCCAGCACCAGCACGGCAGTGCTGTCCTCAGGCCAGGCGGCCTGCTCCAGCAGGTCGAAGAAGCGCTTGTCCTGCGCCGCCTGGTCCAGGGATTCAAACTTTTCATAAGGATCCAGGTTGGGCTGGCCGATGACCACTTTCAGCGGCGTTCCCTCTTCCTGAAACCGGAGGCATGCCGACCAGACCATGGGGCCGAACAGGGCCAGGACGGTTCCGGCGATGGCAGCGGTACGGGCTTTGCCGTTCCACCGGGCCATCCGTCCGTCGGAAAGCGCGACCATCATTCCGAACAGCGCCAGATTGGCTGTCCATACCCACAGCGACCCGCCCAGGGTTCCCAGCACGGAATACCACTGAACCAGGCCGGTCGTATCCGCAAATGCATTCCCCAGTACCAGCCAGGGCCAGGAAATCTGGGCCGAAGTCAGGTAGAACCGCTCCCATGCGATCCATGCAGCGGCAAGGTACAGATACGGCAGGGCCCCCGAAGAGCGGCGTTTCACCCAGCGGAAACTGCCGAAAATGACAGACATCTGCAGGGCATTGGCGAGGACGGCGAAAACGGCTCCCCCGACGGTGGCCTTTCCTACCCACCAGGTGGTAACGACATTCCAAAGGACAAATGCCGCGTAATGCAGCCACCAGAAATGGCGGGTCTTCCACGCAGTGGCCAGCCGGTCCATGACCAGCAGAGGGACAAGCCCGGCCAGGGCCGTCCAGCCCAGATGGGGTACCAGCCAGGGAATGCTCATCAGGAGCGTGAAGCACGCGATAAGGGATGCAAATATGAGCGGACGCGATTTCACAGACACAAAGTTATGAATTATTTTTCGTAAATTCGCAGCATCTAATGCTGAGAAAGACATGGCACTGAAAAATAACTGGATCCTGAAGAACCTTGCAGGCGCCGTCCTGTTTGTCGCTGCGCTGGCCATTGTCGCCACCGTCGCACTGAATATCATCACCCGTCACGGAAAAACCGTCCAGACTCCGGATTTCACCAACCTCACCGTCCCCCAGGCTGAAATCGTGGCCCAAAACTGCCACGTCAGCGTCAAGGTCGTGGATTCCGTTTTCGTGCGCCGTCTTGCCGGGGGCGTGGTCTACCGCCAGCTCCCCAAAGCCGGTTCCACCGTCAAAAAAGGCCGCAGCATCTTCCTTACCATCAATTCTGTCGTCCCGCGCAAGGTGGTCATGCCCAACCTGGTGGGCTACTCGGTCACCGAAGCCCGCTCGGAGCTGCAGAACCGCGGCCTGCAGATGGGCCGCCTCAACTATGTCAGGGATATAGCCACCAACACCGTACTGGAACAGTACGTGGACGGGGCTGTCCGTAAGCCCGGGGACCTGGTCGTCAGCGGATCTTCCGTAGACCTGAAGGTGGGCGTAGCCGGCGAAGACAACCAGACCCGCATCCCCCGCCTGATCGGCATGAAATACATTCCTTCCGTAGACGCCCTGCACGGCCGTTACCTCAATGTCGGACACGTCCGCTTCGACAGCGACATCCGCTCCTATGCCGACTCCATGAACGCCGTGGTATACAAACAGGATGCAGAAGGCACCGTGAAACCCCTTGGATCGGCCGTCAACCTGTATCTGACCCTGGATAAGAGCAAACTCCCCGCCGAATGAGCGAAGAAGAAATGCCCGTGAACGTCTCGGACGAGATGTTCGAACACTTCCGGATCCTGGTGGACAAAGGCCAGGAGCCGCTCCGCGTGGACAAATTCATCACCGACCACCAGGAAGACACGTCGCGTCACCGTGTCCAGCAGGCCATCAAGCTGGGTTACGTGCTGGTGAATGACAAGGTTGTCAAAGCCAATTACATTGTCCGCCCGCTGGATGTGGTGAAATTCGTCATGCCCTACGAGCGCCGCGGAACCGAAATCCTGCCCGAAAACATTCCGCTGGACATCGTATATGAAGACGACGACGTCCTGGTCGTGAACAAACCCGCCGGCATGGTAGTCCACCCCGGGCACGGCAATTACAACGGTACGCTGGTCAACGCCCTCGCCTATTACCTCCACCTCTCCCCCGACGTGGAAGACGAACGGATGGGCGTGCTCGTACACCGCATCGACAAAGACACATCCGGATTGCTTGTCGTCGCCAAGAATCCCGCCGCACAGCTCAACCTGGCCGACCAGTTCTTCGTCCATTCCATCGACCGCATTTACACAGCCGTCGTCTGGGGCAACATCACGGAGGATGAAGGGACCATCGAAGGCACCATCGGCCGGGACCCGAACGACCGGCTGCGCTTCCGCGTATACGACGACCCGGAGAAAGGCAAATGGGCCGTCACCCACTGGAGAGTCCTGGAGCGCTTCGGCTTCATCACCGTGGTGGAATGCCGGCTGGAGACGGGCCGCACCCACCAGATCCGCGTACACATGGCTTCCATCGGCCATCCGCTTTTCAATGACGAACGGTACGGCGGTTCAGAAATCCGCCAGGGCACCATCTACGCCAAATACCGGCAGTTCATCCAGAACTGTTTTGCCCTCTGCCCGCGGCAGGCGCTCCATGCCCGTACGCTGGGCTTCACCCATCCCTCAACAAAAGAGCGGCTCCATTTCGAAGCCGCCCTTCCGGAAGATATGCAGGCCCTCATCCAGAAGTGGAGGGCGTATGTCGCGTCGGTCTAGAACGGCCTGCGGCCGCCAGGACCGCCCTGACCCATGCGCTGGCGCAGTTGCTGACCCGCCTTTCCGAAGTTGCCGAAACGCCAGGTCAGGGAGAGCATGATATATCGGCCCAGGGTATTGTTGCGGGTTTCCTGATAATAGTTGTCCGTCGTAACCACACGCAGGTTCTTGGCCTGGTCCAGCAGGTCGTAGGCCTTCAGGGAAAGGGTGGCCTGGCGCTGGAACAGCGGCGTAGAAACGCTGGCATTCCAGACGAACTGCGGGTCCTGCGGAGTCGTGTAGCCGTTATACCAGTTGTAGTTGGCGTCGGTGCTCAGTTCCACCCCGCTTTCGCCGATGGTCCATTTGAAAGAGCCGCTCACCTGGTTGTTCCAGGTCGCCGCCACGGCGTTCTGGAGCGTGTACCAGGGCTTGGACATGCGGGTACGGCCGCTGGCGGTGATTTCCAGGTTGTCGGAGCGGTAGGTCGCCCGGAACCGCTCGGTCAGTGACAGGGCGTGCGTGGTGTTGTCCAGGAAGTCTGCCGCCCACCGGTCGGGATGCTCGTCAAAATAGTATTTCTGGAATTCGTCGTAACGGAAGGCCGTCAGGGTACCTGCGGCGTCCTTCTCCAAGAAGGCGTCCATATCCAGATTGCTGGCGCCGATATAGCTGCCGGTCATGGAATAGGAGGCATTGAGCATATTGAAAATGGAGAAGTTAGACTTGGCGATAGGTGCATTCACCATGAAGCGGATGTTGCTGCTGTAGGTATTGTGCCCATTCACGGGATAAGTGTAGGCGCGGCCGTTCTGGTCATACCAGGAGGCGTTGGTGATGGGATTCTGCACCATTCCGCCTTCCAGATGCACACGGGCCGTGAAGAAGGTCTTCTTGTTGGAGAACTCGATGTCGGAGCGCAGGCTGTGGCTGAAGTAAGGATTCAGATAAGGATTACCCAGGCTCAGCGACAGCGGATTGGAGTTGTCCAGCACCGGGTTCAACTGCCTGGTGGAAGGCTGCGAACTGCGGCCCCAGTAGAACAGGCGGATGTTTGAATTGTCGTTGAAGTCATAGAAGAGCATGGCCCGCGGGGAGAAATTCCAGATGGTGCCGGGGTCGTAGATGGTAGGGGTGCCCTTCTCGTGGTTGAAGGTTTCGTTGTAGGTCTTGGTCGGGATGGCCGATGCACCCAGCTGGGCGCGCAGTCCTTCATTCTGGTACATGAACGCCAGGCCGATGTTCTGGGTGAGGCTGCGGTTCAGGATATTGTTGCTGTACGCATTGTCCTTGACCTCGCCGGATGCTTTGTAGTCCAGAACGGCCAGGGTGCCGTAAGAGAAAGGATTGGTGAGCCAGTCATAGCCCGCAGCGCTGCCATAAGTGAGTTTTTCCGTCTCACTGAGGGAGTAACGGATGTTGTAGCTCCCTTCCAGGTAGAAGTAGTTGCCGAGGGGCTCGGTGTACACCAGGCGGGAGCCGACGCTGCGGCTTCTGGAGCTCTGGTCCACACGCTGGTTCACATCCGTCACCTTACCGGCCACGGCAGTTCCTCCGAAGTCGGTAAGCGTACGGGACTGGTTGAATCCGTCCAGTACATTGTTCGAGAGGTTCCAGTCCACATTGGCCGAGATGGTTCTTCCGGGCATGCCCAGACGCTGGCGGAACAGGAAAAAGCCCCGGGTCTGCCAGTTGGAGTTCTTGCCATAGTTGTTGGTGAAACCTTCGTTGGTCTTGCCCAGCGTACCGTCGGCGGCCTGGGTGTCGGAGTCGAACTCGCTTTGCTGGAAATATTCGCCCCGGCCGAAGTTGAACTGCGGCTGGAAGAGGATGGACGTATTCTCGGAGAATTTGTGCTCCAGGCGCATGCCGAAGCGGTGTCCGTCCGTGAAAGAATGGCTGAGACCGTTGTCGTTGGAAATGAGAGTGGACCCGTCGGTCATGTAGGTCTCCTTATAAGTATCTTCCTCGACGTCAATGACGGAACCGTTGTACAGGTAGTTGGCGCCCAGGTCCATCTTGTCGCCCATCAGGTCCCAGTTGCCGTTGACACCGCCCATCCAGGAGGTGGTGATGCCGTTGGAGTTGCCCCATCCGCCACCGCCGCGGCCCATTCCGCCACCGCCGCCCATCATGGAATTCATCATGGAGCCGGCCAGGTCGTTGAATCCGCGGTTGTTGGTGTTGTTTGCATTGGCAATGATGCTGAGCTGGCTGGTTTCGGCGAAACGTCCGCCCATGAAAGCGCCCTGCCAGCGCCAGTCGTTCACGGCGCCTGCCTTGGAGGGAAGGTCGTGACCGCCGCCGGCCATGGCACTGCCGAACACGCCGTTCATCATGCCTTTCCGGACGCTGAGGTCGATGACCGTCTCCTCTTCACCGTCATCGATGCCGGTGAATTCGGCCTGTTCGCTCTTCTTCTTCACCACTTTCACCTTCTCCACCAGTTTGGCGGGAATGTTCTGGGAAGCAAGCTGGGGATCGTCCAGAAAGAAGGTCTTGCCGGCGATGGTGATCTTGGACACTGTCTCTCCGTTGGAGGTGATGGTTCCGTCTTCGGCCACTTCAATGCCAGGGAGTTTTTTCAGCAGGTCTACGAGCATGTTGTCGTCGCTGATCTTGAAGGACGAGGCGTTGTATTCGACCGTATCTTTTTTGATAACGACGGGATTGCCGGTAGCCGTTACGGAGGCGGCGTCCAGAACCTCGCGGTCCTGGGCCATCTTGATGATACCCAGATTCAGGTTTTCCTTCACTTCCAGCGGCTGTTCATAGGTTTTGTAACCCATGATCTCCGCCTTCAGCGTATATTTGGCTGTGCGGACCTTCTCCAGGGTGGCGTGGCCTTCCGCGTCCGAGAGCGTATATTTGGGCTGCCCTTTTTCCGGAGTAAGGGAAACGGTGGCAAAGCCGACGGGGTCTCCCGTCGTGTCGTCCTGCAGTTGCAGCGTGACTTTGTGATTCTGCGCCTGCAGTGCAAAGGCGGCAAAGAGGCCTGCGAAGGCCAGCATCAATCTTCTAACCATAGAGTTTTTGTACAAATCAATCTATTTAGACACCATCACGGCGGCAAAGTTTAAAAAATTATTTAGAAATTCTTTCGGGATGGTCCTTCAGGAATTGTTCCCAACCTCCTTTCCCGGAAGCGGCGGCAACCGGACGGGATGTTTCAAAATGATGGCACAGGGCGATGGCCAGGGCGTCGGTGGCGTCCAGGTATCGGCTCTCCAGCTTTACATTCAGGGTTTTTTCCAGCATCAGCTGCACCTGTTCCTTGGAAGCGGCGCCGTTTCCCACGATGGCCTCCTTGGCCTTACGCGGGGCGTATTCCGTAACACTTTCCACGCCATATTCCTTGGCGGCAAGGATGGCGGCACCCTGGGCGCGGCCCAGTTTCAGGACCACCTGCGCATTCTTTCCGTAGAAAGGACTTTCGATGGCCAGTTCCGTAGGATGATAATTTTTACAGACCTCGCTGATGCATTCGTAGATGGACTGGAGTTTGGTGTAGGCATCGGGATCTTTGCGGAGATCCAGCACGCCCATGTCTACGTACTCCGGCTTCCTGCCCGAAACGCGGACAACCCCGAAACCCAACAGCTGAGTTCCCGGGTCGATACCCAATATGATCCGCTCATTTTTCATTCAAGGCGCAAATTTACAACTTTTTAGAAAACTACGCTTGCTATTTTCAGATTTATTCGTATCTTTGCAGTCCAAATTTTTGAAATGACCGCTAAGCCCGGAAAGACCTGCCGAAAGGGGCAGGCGCTTACGGCCCAAAACTTTTAATAAGTTTTTAACAATGTACGCAATCGTAGACATTGCTAGCCAGCAGTTTAAAGTAGAAGCTGGCATGGACATCTTCGTCAACCGCCTCAAGGCCAAGAACGGAGAAGCTGTTGAGTTCGACAAGGTACTCCTCGTGGACAATGAGGGCGCCGTCAAAGTCGGTACTCCGTATGTAGAGGGAGCCATTGTCAAAGCCACCGTCCTGGACGACGACGCCAAGGCAAAGAAAGTGCTCGTATTCAAGAAAATCCGTCGCAAGGGATTCCAGACGCTGAACGGCCATCGCCAGAAGCTCACCAAGATTCACATCGACGCTATCGCTTAACTTTAAAAGACTGAAAGATTATGGCACACAAGAAAGGTCAATCCAGTTCCAAGAACGGTCGTGAGTCGCATTCCAAGCGTCTCGGCATCAAGAAGTTCGGCGAAGAGGTCGTGAAGGCCGGCAACATCATCGTCCGTCAGCGCGGCACCGTGCACAACCCGGGTCTGAACGTGGGTATGGGCAAAGACCACACCCTGTACGCCCTGGTAGACGGTACTGTCAAATTCACCCGCAAGCGTGAAGACAAGTCCTTCGTGTCAGTAGTTCCTTTCGAGAACTAAGCCCTGAAGGTACTGTAAACTCTACAAGGAGGACCTGTTCCGTCAAAAGGGCAGTTCCTCCTTTTTGCATTGACTCAAAATAATTATCAATATGCTCACACTGAAACTCCTTCGTGAAGACCCCGAGTTTGTGATCCGCAGACTCGCCGTCAAGAATTTTGACGCCCGCGCCATCGTGGAGAACGTCATCGCCCTGGACGACAAGCGCAAAGCCCTCCAGACCGAAAGCGACGCCCTCCTCGCCCAGCAGAAAAAGGCAGCTGCCGCTATCGGCCAGCTCATGAAAGAAGGCAAAAAAGACCAGGCGGAAACCGCCAAAGCAGAAGTAGCCACCCTGAAACAGCGTTCCACCGACCTCCTCAAAGAGGCCGACGATACCATTCAGGCCCTCCAGAACCAGCTGGTCCTTCTCCCGAACATCCCCTGCGACATCGTTCCGGAAGGCAAAGGTGCGGAAGACAATCTGGTGGTCAAAATGGGCGGTCCTGAGGTGAACCTCCCCGAGGGAGCCCTCCCCCACTGGGAACTCGCCAAGAAGTACGACATCATCGACTTCGACCTGGGCGTCAAGATCACCGGCGCCGGTTTCCCCGTATATAAAGGAAAGGGTGCCAAGCTGCAGCGCGCCCTCATCAACTTCTTCCTGGACCGCAACACCGCCGCCGGCTACAAGGAAGTGGAGCCGCCCGTGATGGTGAACGCCGCCTCCGGATTCGGCACCGGCCAGCTGCCCGACAAGGAAGGCCAGATGTACCACGCCACCGTAGACAACTTCTACATGGTTCCCACCGCCGAGGTGCCCGTCACCAATATCTTCCGTGACGTCATCCTCGGGGCCGACGACTTCCCGCAGAAGCTCACCGCCTACACGCCCTGCTTCCGCCGCGAAGCCGGCTCCTACGGAAAGGATGTGCGCGGCCTGAACCGCCTGCACCAGTTTGACAAAGTGGAAATCGTGCGCATCGAAAAGCCCGAGAACAGTTACGCCGCCCTGGACGAGATGATCGCCCACGTGGAAAGCCTTGTGAACGCACTCGGCCTCAAGTACCGCATCCTGCGCCTGTGCGGCGGTGACATGAGCTTCACGTCGGCCATCACCTACGACTTCGAACTGTGGAGCGCCGCCCAGGGCCGATGGCTGGAGATTTCGTCGGTTTCCAACTTCGAGAGCTACCAGGCCAACCGCCTCAAGTGCCGCTACAAGGACGAGAATGGGAAAACCCAACTGGTCCATACCCTCAACGGCAGTTCGCTGGCCCTTCCCCGCGTCGTGGCCGCCCTGCTGGAGGACAACCAGAAAGACGGATACATCGAAATCCCGGAGGTCCTCAGGCCTTACACCGGATTCGACCGCATCGACTAAAAAAAAGTCTCGGAACTACTCCGAGACTTTTTTTATGAAGATTTCCATGCCCTTGGTGGCGACTTCCGGAATAAAGGTGACGCGGGGGTCGATCAGCGGGACAGGTTTGGGGTCCACGACGTAGATGGGGCAGCCTGAAGGCGCGTAGCGGTAGAGGCCGGCCGCAGGATACACCTGGAGAGAAGACCCCACGATGAGGAGGATATCGGCCTTTTCCACCCGGTCGATGGCTTTTTCAATATTGGGGACGGCTTCGCCGAAAAAAACGATGTGCGGACGCAGCTGGCTGCCGTTGGGGGCCAAGTCGCCCAGTTTGACGGGCCGATAGCCCACGTCGATTACCTCGGCCTCGGAGGCGGTACGGTCGTAAATCCCGTTTTCCGGACGCATCTTGGTCAGTTCTCCGTGCAGGTGCAGGACGCGGGTGGAACCTGCCCTTTCATGCAGATTGTCCACATTCTGGGTAATCACGTCTACCAGATAGTCCTTTTCCAGACCGGCGATGGCCTCATGGGCCGCATTGGGCTTGGCATCCTTGAGCTGGGCCCTGCGCTGGTTGTAGAAATCCAGGACCAGGGAACGGTTGCGGTACCACCCTTCGATGGAGGCGACATCGTTCACGTCATACTGTTCCCACAGGCCGCCGGTGTCCCGGAACGTGGCGAAACCGCTCTCGGCCGACACGCCGGCCCCTGTCAATACTACGATGTGCTTTTTCATGCGTCTTTGATTTCAAAATAGTATTTCCTTACCCAGTATTCAAACAGCGGATCGATGATGGAAGGATTGTCATTCTCGTCAAAGGAAAGGACCTCCTTCTTCATCAGGGCATCCTTCACCCGCTTCACGTTGGCCGACGAATTGAGTCCGTATTTGCGGATGATGTCGGCACTGGAGAAACGGACGACACCGTCGACGGTGGCCCTCAGCAGATTGATCTGATGGGTGGTGAGCCCGGACACAATCTCGTTGAACCGGGGCTCGTGGACGGCAATCAGGCAGCCCAGCGCATCCACCAGCACGGGCTCCATGATGTAACCGCGGGTCATGGAATCGCAGATGGAGGCCAGGTGATTGATGTACCACAGATGTCCCTTGAACAGGCGGCAGGCACCCTGAAGAAGTTCTTTCTCGATCACTTTTCCTGCAGCGAGGAAACCTTTGTGGACATGGTCGGCCATTTCCCGTTCGTCCACGGGAGAGAGTTTCACACGCTCCACCATCCGGTTAAACAGCTGGCTTCCGCGGAAAATCCGTCGCATCGCATTCACGCCGGAGCCGCAGAAAATGTAGGAAAAGCGCCGGTTGTCCTTGTTCTCCCGGAGGGAAGCATCCAGCGGCCGCAGAAGGGCCGACGGGTCCTCCAGCAGGTCCAGACACTGGAATTCGTCGACAATCAGGATCAGGCGGTCTCCGCGGTCCTGTGCCAGGCGGAAAGGGAGATTCAGGAGGGCCGATACGTCGGCCTGGTCCATTTCCCAGCCCAGGGAAAGGACCTCGTTCTTCTCAGAGAAAGCCTGAGCGTCAAAGACAAAATGGGTGCCGTCCAGATAACGCTGGACAAGCGCGGAATACTCTTGCGGAGTAGTGGCCACCATCCGGAGGACGGTGGAACCGAGCCGCAGCAGGAAAGCTTCCGCCGTTCGGATATTCAGGGCCGAAAACTGGCCCACGGTAAACGCCGTCCCGGCCATCCGCATGGTGAACAGCGTCTGTTGGATCAGGGAAGTCTTCCCGGTTTTGGGCGGTTCCCACAAACTGACGTGCTCCCCCTGGGAAAGCAGGTTTCCCAGGAGGGTTACGTCACTGCGCCGGCCGACAAAGTTCTTGCCGGTGACGTATTGGTGGTACGGGAAGGGTGTATCCATTATTCCTGAGGGATTTCTTCTGCTGCAGGCACCTCCGCAGCTGCAGTCTCCTCCGCAACGGGAGCCGCTTCTTCCACCGGTTCTTCCACCGCTTCCTTATAGCAGGGCAGCGGGCTCTTGATGCCGATGGGGGCAAGCACATTGCACAGCCACAGCGCCACGCAGGCTGCCACGATCAAACCGCAGAACCAGCCCCAGAAACGCTTGCGGGCCGCTTTCTTGCGGGCTTCGGGATCCACGGCGGTGAGCTTGGGGAACTGGGCCAGCGAAGTGAGGGTCTTGCCGAATTTCACGTCCACGAGGGCTTTGGCATTGATGGCCCAGCCATTGGCATTCAGCACAGGGCCCAGGTCGCGCTTGCGGAGCTTCCTCCAGGCGATGAACATGGACGGACCGGAGATCAGGAGCATCACCACGGCAATGATCAGGAGCACCTGCCAGAACGTGATGCCCTTGAGGGCGGCGGCAATTCCGGCCAGGGCGGCGCCGACGATGCCGACACCCATCGACACGGCCGCGAAGATGCCGGCGAACTTGGCAATGTCGAACGGAGCGGCCGGAGCCTTTCCTTCCGCAGCCGTGTTGGTGGCGGCGGTGAGGCCGGTCATGGATTTCTCGTTCTTTTCGGCCGCTTTTTTGTCCACGCGGTCGCTGACCATGCGGGCCACTTTCTTATAAGGGCTCCAGAAGGCCTGGCGCACGGAAATCGGATTCTCGACAATGGCGATGACCTTGGCGGTGTAGTCGTTGCCGTCACGGTCATAGAAGACGGCGTTCTTGCCTTCCCGGAGGCCGTCCACGTCACCGTCGGTGAGGACGGCGGCAATGTTGAAGCTCTTTCCCAGCTTTTCACTGGTGCAGGCGCAGTACAGGATGTACATGCCGCTGAGCGAAGAAATCTCCGGAGCGGGACCGGCCACCTTTACGCAAAGGTCCGTGCTGCGCTGGTCGATGTACAGGCGTCCGGCCTGGAAGATGGCCTTCCGATCGGGATCATAGAAGTCGGCAAGGACGACATAGTTGTTCAGGAAACGGTAAAAGTTCTTCTGCAGGAGGAGAAGTTTGCCGACTTCCTCGATGGAAAGGGCGTTGGCCTCTTCTGCTTTATCCTGCTCCACAAGAGCGAGCAGGGCGGCTTTCTTGTCTTCTTTGAGGATGGCCTCGACGGCTTCCAGGCCCAGGGCTTCCACTTCGGTGCCCTTCTTGTCGGCAAGCCAGGCGCAATACGGGGCGAAGCGGGCGGTGAGGGCGTTCCAGTCGGCCTCGGAAAGGGATTCTGCGGTGATGCCGGTGGTGGCCACGACGGCGTCTACGGCGGCTTTCCAAGCCGGATTCACAGCGGCAAGGACCAGCTTTCCGTCTGCGGAGGGCTTGGCCAGGGGCTGCTGGCCGATTTCGGCCGTAGCGGCGGCAAGGTTCCCCTCGATGGCGGCAATCTTGTCCACATTCACATCCACGGCGCCGGCGGTGGCTGCATCGAAGCCGATGAGCTTGCAGCGCATGAAATAGTCGGCCACTTTGTCCTGGATGGCGGTAACGGCGGCGAGGGCGTCGGCCGTCTTGTCACCGAACGGGAACACATCCTTGGTGCCGGCCTTTTTCCAGGCGGCATAGTCGGCACAGGCCGTGTAGAAGGCTTCGATGTGGTCGGCCGTAATGCCGGGAACGCCGCTGCGGTCCTGGGCCGATCCGACGGATGCGATGGTTTCGATCAGTTTGCCGGTGGCCTCGTCCTCTGCGCTGGCGGGGGTGATGATACCGTCACCGTTGAAACGGGTGTCAGCAAAAATCTTCACGTTGTCGGCCGTGTCGTCCACGCTGATGGTATCCTTTTCCAGCTTCAGGTTCTTCAGGATCTGCCGGGCCGACGACTGCAGGCGGGCACCGTCAGGGTCGGCAGTGTTGAAATCCTCCAGGGAGAGGGTGTCTTTTTCCTTCAGGAGTCCGTCAGGATCCTTCAGGACGCGGGTGAGCCACTGGGAGGCCCCGATGACTTCGTCCACACGGATTTTACCGTCCCCGTCGCTGTCCAGGAGCTTCAGGGTGGCCTCGTCGAATTCCAGACCCTGGACAGGGCAGCTCAGGACGGTCCAGAGCTTGCGGTCCAGATTGCACAGGTTACGGATGTCTTCTCCGCTTTGGATTTTTACACGGACGGTTCCGCCTACTGAGGCGAACTGCCAGGGATAGGTGTCGGGGGATTTTTTCATATCAGGTATGTTTTCGGGTTGACTAACAAAGTTGTTACCGCAAATTTAACAAATTATTTTGTGGATTTCCAATTATTTTCTAACTTTGCAGCCCCAACAAGAAAAAGGAGGTGTAAAAGCAATGATCATCGTACCCATCAAAGAAGGCGAAAACATCGAAAGAGCCCTTAAGAAATTCAAGCGCAAGTTCGAAAAGACCGGCGCCGTCCGTGAGATGCGCTCCCGCAAGAACTTTGAAAAGCCTTCCGTCAAGAAGCGTATCGCGCTCCAGAAGGCCATCTATGTTCAGCAGCTTCGTCTTCAGGAAGAGCAGTAAGCTTTCCGCACCTTTATCTATAAAAAAACCGACAGCCCTCGCGGCTGCCGGTTTTTTCTTTTTAACCTTTTTATTAACTAAACCAACTAAAACTAACCTTGGCTCAGTAAATGCAAGAGGCGTGCCAAACTAAATGTGGTGTTCTTTTTCCACTTCTTGACGGGCCCTCTCCACAGACTTGGAACGTTTGAGGACGAAGCCGGATCCGAGGTATTTGGTGCGGACGTCTTCGTCGGCGGCCAGCTGCTCCGGGGTGCCGGCCTGGAGGATGACGCCTTCGTACAGAAGGTAGGCGCGGTCTGTGATGGCGAGGGTTTCACCGACATTGTGGTCCGTGATGATGACGCCGATGTTGCGGTATTTGAGTTTGGCGATAATGTACTGGATATCTTCCACGGCGATGGGGTCTACGCCGGCGAAGGGTTCGTCCAGGAGGATGAACTTGGGATCCACGGCCAGGGCGCGGGCGATTTCGCACCGTCGGCGCTCACCGCCGGAAAGCTGGATGCCCAGGGATTTGCGCACCTTGGAGAGGTTGAATTCGTCGATGAGCTGTTCCATACGGGCGACACGCTGTTCTTTGGTCATTCCCTCGGTACTTTTGGACAGTTCCATGACGGACATGATATTGTCTTCCACCGACATTTTACGGAAGACGGAAGCCTCCTGCGGCAGATAGCCGATTCCTTTCTGTGCACGCTGGTACATGGGAAGGGTGGTAACCTCGACGGTGGTGCCGTCGTCCTCGTCCAGGAAGATGCGGCCGGCGTTGGGCTTGATCTGGCCGGTAATCATGTAGAAACTGGTGGTTTTACCGGCGCCGTTGGGGCCGAGGAAACCCACGATTTCACCTTGCTCCACTTCCATGGAGACGCCCTTCACAACGGTGCGGACGCCATATTTCTTGACTAATTTTTCGGCTCTCAGTTTCATGGGTGCGCTATTTTGTATCAAGGCCCATGGCCACGACAAAATCTCTGACGGAAGGTTCCTTCTCCATCAGGTCCTTGGCTTTTTCTTCGGGCATATAGGGTTTCTTTTCGCCGCTTTCGGCGTCCGGAATGACGCTGATGAGAATGTTTATCCGCGGGCAGGCGACCAGCTCGCGGATTTTGTTTTCCATGGCGCGGAGCATCTTTTCTTCCAGCCACTGTTTCTGGGCGTCATTCGTCACGAACAACTCCACCACTTTGACGCCGTCCTCTTCACGGATATCCGTACGTCCGCTTTCAAGCATGCTGGCCAGGCGGGGTTTGGCACTGTACGTCCCGGCGAGCTCTTTCCATTTCAGGCGGATGGTGTCATTGTCCGGCAGGGCTGCGGCAGAATCCGACGATGATTCTTCGGCGGCGGGCTGGTCCTTCTGTTCCATGATGGCGCTCATGGAAAGGGCCGATCCGCTCTTGGCGGCACGGCGGCGCGGCGGCGCGGCAACCGGCTTTTCTTCCGCCGGCGGTGCAGCGGCAGCCGGCTTTTCAGCCACCGGAGCCGCAAGCTGGGGCTGGGGGGCCGGTTTTTCGGCCACCGGGGCCGCGGGAGCGGCGGATGCCGCAGGGGCGGCAGCGGCTGCCGGAGCGGCAGGGCGTCCCATGAGGTAGCTCAGACGCATGAGGGCGAACTCAATGTGCAGGCGGGGATTGACGGCGGCCTTGTAGCCGGATTCGCAGCCGGTGGTAATGCCCAGGGCGTCGAACAGGAAGGCGTGGGAACAGCGGCCGGCCTGCTCGGCATAACGGGCTTTCAGGGAAGCGGGAAGCTCCAGAAGCGGCTCCAGGCCGCCCGTTTTGGCGACGACCAGATTCCGCAGGTGGCTGGACAGCGAACCCACGAAATGCAGGGCGTTGAAACCTTTGGAAAGGATCTCGTCAAAGGTAAGGAAGGCGCTCCCGTAATCTCCGGCGAGGAAAAAATCGACCAGCTTGAAGCTGTATTCGTAATCCAGGACATTGAGATTCCGGATCACATCCTCGTATTTGACTTCCGTTCCGCAGAAAGCGACCGTCTGGTCGAAGATGGTGAGGGCGTCGCGCATGGCGCCGTCGGCCTTGGAGGCGATCACGTGGAGGGATTCGTCGTCGATGGTGACGTTCTCCCGGGCGGCGATATCGCGCAGGTTCCGCACCATGTCGGGAATGCTGATGCGGTTGAAGTCATAGGTCTGGCAGCGGCTCAGGATGGTAGGGAGAATCTTGTGCTTCTCGGTGGTGGCCAGGATGAAGATGGCATGGGAAGGGGGTTCCTCCAGCGTCTTGAGGAAGGCGTTGAAGGCCGCCTGGGAAAGCATGTGCACCTCGTCGATGATGTAGACGCTGTACTTCCCCACCTGCGGAGGGACCTGCACCTGCTCCATCAGGGTCTTGATGTCTTCCACGGAGTTGTTGGAGGCGGCATCCAGTTCATGGATGCAGTAGGACCGTCCTTCCTGGAAACTGACGCAGGATTCACACTGTCCGCAGGGCTCCATGTCGGGACCCGGATTGGCACAGTTGATCATCTTGGCGAAGATGCGCGCCGTGGTGGTCTTACCCACACCGCGGGGACCGCAGAACAGGTATGCATGCGCCAACTGCCCGCGCCGGATGGAGTTGGACAGCGTGCGGGCGATGGTATCCTGGCCGATCAGACTTGAAAAGGAGTCCGGCCTGTACTTCCTTGCCGATACGATATAGTCGCTCATAGACTACAAATATAAGAATTTTTGTGCTCGGATGCACTTACAGTCCTTTCAGGGCTTCTTCTACGGTGTTGTCTATCGGAAGATAGTATTTGTAGAAGGCGTTGTCTCCCAGTTTGGAATAACGGGCCACAAGCGCATTCAGCTGCGGAAGCAGGTACTCCGCCGTAGACGCCCATTCCGCGTCCGTGCAGGTGATGCCGTCGGTGGATTTGGCCCACTCCCGGAAGCGGGGGCCCAGGTTCACCTTCTTCAGGAAGGCGTCCATGGCCGGGAAATCGGTAATGCCGGACAGTTCACGGGCGTACTGGTCAAACATGGCCGACGCGAACCGCATCTGGGTAGCTTTCTGGTTACAATCAATGTAGAAAGCCGACGCACGGGTGGTATCCACCGGGACAAAAACGTCCGGCATGATGCCGCCGCCCCCGTAAACGACCCGTCCGCTGCGGGTGTGATGCACGTCGGTGGTGTCCAGGCGGACGCTGTCGGCACTGAAAACTTCCCCGTCGGCGTAGCGGTTGTAGATGTCGTAAGCGTAGTCCCGCTCACTGGCGTAGGGCTTCTGGATGCATCGGCCCGAAGGGGTATAATAACGGGCAACGGTGAGACGGACGCCGGAATTGTCGCTGAAGAAGAACGGCTCCTGTACCAGGCCCTTGCCGAAGGAGCGGCGGCCCACCACCGTTCCGCGGTCATTGTCCTGGACGGCCCCGGCGAAGATCTCACTGGCCGATGCGGAGTTTTCGCTGATCAGCACCGTCAGGCCCACTTCGCGAAGGTCGCCCCGTCCGTCGGCCTTGTAGACCTCGCGGGCACGGTGCAGACCTTCGATGTAGACGATCGTGTCGCCCCGGGAAAGGAAATCGTTGCTCAGCAGGAGGGCCTGGTCCATGTAGCCGCCGGTATTGTCGCGGATATCGAAGACCAGGTGACGCATTCCCTGTTCCAGCAGGCGAAGGGCGGCATCGTGGCACTCCTGGTAAGTGGTGCGGGAGAATTTGCCCAGCCGCAGATACCCCACGCTGTCGCGGAGCATGAAGGCGGCGTCCACGCTGTGAACGGGAATCTTACCACGGGTGATTTCGAAGGGAATGACTTCCGGGCCCCGCTTGACGGTGACGGTTACTTTGGTGCCGGAAGGGCCCTTGATGCGGCGGACCATGCTATCCTGCGGGAAATGGACGCCGGCGATAACCTTGTCGTCCACTTCCAGCAGCCGGTCGCCGGGCTGGAGACCCACCTTTTCGGACGGACCGCCGGCAATCACTTCCAGTACGACAGCCGTGTCATTGGGCACATTGAACTGGATGCCGATGCCGTCGAAATTGCCGGCAAGCTCCTCTTCGGAAGCCGACAGCTGGACGGGCGGCAGATAGACCGAGTGGGGGTCCAGTTTGGAAAGGGCGGCGGAGATGGCGGCATCCGTCATGCCTTCCCGGTTCAAGGTGTCCACATAGTTCTTTTCCACCATATCCAGCACCATGTTCAGCTTGCGCCAATCCCCATATCGGGTCTGGATGAGATGGCGGGATTCACGGTAACGGACGACCGTCAGCGTAAGAAGGGCGCCGATGACAACGCCCAAAACCACCTGCAGGATCTGCAGTCCTGTCCTGTTCCGTTTCTGAAGGCTCATAGGCTATTGGGACTGCTCTACCTCCACGCCGGCGCGGACCAGCAGGTCGATGCCGTCGGTGAGCCGGTAGGCATCCCGGTAGACGACCCGCTTGATGCCGGCCTGGATAATGAGTTTGGCACATTCGGCACACGGGGAGGCCGTCACATAGAGGGTGGCACCTTCCGAGCTGTTGCCGGACTTGGCCACCTTGGTGATGGCGTTGGCTTCGGCATGCAGGACGTAAGGCTTGGTGACGCCGTTTTCGTCTTCGCAGATATTCTCGAAGCCGGAGGGGGTTCCGTTATAACCGTCGGATATGATGGTGCGGTCCTTGACCAGCAGAGCCCCCACCTTCCTGCGCTTGCAGTAGGAGTTCTGAGCCCATACTTCGGCCATTTCCAGGTAGCTGTGGTCGAATTTTGCCATTAGGTTCTCTGATACAGGTAACGTTTGATACTCTTCTTGGGGGTACGCTCGAAGTCTTCGGGCATCAGCTCGATCTTCTTGATCTGGGCGTATTTGGGCAGCTCGTCATTGATGGCGGGCAGGGTGTCCAGGATGCGTTTCTTGAAGTTGCTGCGGGACATGCCGTCCAGTTCGCCCTGATGCCAGTCCGGATAGATGAGGGCGGTGAGGCCGCCGTCGTCTTCCACGACCAGGGAATCCACCACATAGGTGAAGTTGTTGATGACGGCTTCCAACTCTTCCGGGTAGATGTTCTGGCCGGAAGGGCCCAGCACCATGCACTTGGAGCGGCCGCGGAGGAAAAGATATCCGTCGCTGTCGATCACGCCCATGTCGCCGGTGCGGAACCAGCCGTCCTCCGTGAAGGAACTGGCGGTGACTTCATCGTTCTTATAATAGCCCAGGCAGACGTTGGGGCCTTTCACCTGCACCTCTCCTGGAATCTTCTGGGGATCCGGGGAGTCGATGCGGATTTCCATGTTCATGGCAGGACGGCCGGCAGAACCCACCTTCACTTTGTCCCAATGGGCATAGCCGATGATGGGTGCGCATTCCGTCATGCCATAACCTACCGTGTAGTGGAAGCCGATCTTGTGCAGGAATTTCTCCACCTCCGGATTGAAGGCGGCGCCGCCCAGGATCACTTCCTCGAACTGGCCGCCGAAGGCCGTGGTGAGTTCCGTGCAGAACTTCTTCTCGATGACCTTGTCCAGGACAGGGATACGGCGGTAGTATTTGGTTTTGTCGATGAGGGGTTTCAGCTTGGACTTGTAGACCTTCTCCATGACCAGCGGGACGGCGATGATGATGTCCGGATGAATCTCGCTGAAGGCCTTCATGATAATCTTGGGACTGGGCACGCGGCTCAGGAAATGGACATGCATGCCGATGGTCATCTCGAAGAGGAACTCGAACATCATGCCGTACATATGGGCCGTAGGAAGCATGGAAACGACATTCATGCCCGCTTTCAGCATGGGGCAGGCATCCTTGGCTGCGAACTCGATATTGGAGTACAGCGCACGGTAAGGAATCATGACGCCCTTGGAGAAGCCCGAGGTGCCGGAGGTGTAGTTGATGATGGCCAGTTCTTCCGGGCTGTCCTCGTAATAGTCCAGGTTTTCGGGCTCGAAATTATTGGGATACCGGTGGCCGAACTCTTCGTTCAGATGCTCGCGCACCTGGGCCAGTTCCTCCGTTGCGGCATACAGGAACTTGAAAGTATTGATCTGGACCACGACGGCCAGGTCCGGCATCTCGTCTGCCGTAAGGCCCTCCCAGATGACATCGTCCACAAAGAGGACGCGGGCTTCCGAGTGATTGACCAGGTAGTGGATATTGCCGGGTTTGAATTCGTGCAGGATGGGAACGGCGACGGCGCCGTAAGTGATGGCGGCGAGGAAACTCACGCCCCAGTTGGCCTGGTTGCGGGAGCAGATGGCCACCTTGTCGCCTTTGTGGAGGCCGCACTGCTCAAAAGCGATGTGCAGTTTGGCGATGCGCCGGGCGACATCCCGGTAGGCCAGGGTCATTCCCTGATAGTTCGTCAGGGCCGGGCGGTCCCAGTTCTCGACGAAGCTATTCTGAAGGATTTTGTTGACAGATTTGAATTCCATATTATCAGGGTAGGTAGGTTTTAGTTCAATTTAATATCGCGGGTTTTTCCGTCATAACAAGTTGCGCTGACACCCTTGGAAACAGGGGTGAGCGGCGTGTCCGGCTTGAGCATGCGGCCGCCTTCCGCCTTGTAGAGCGGCTCTCCTCCTTCGAAAGGATAGATAAGCGTCTGGATGGACGTACGCACGGCCCAGTACCGTTTTCCGCGGGTTTCGATGAGTTCCGGGAGGTTCTTCACCGTTTCGGGGGCGCGGATGCCCTTCCAGCCTTCCGGCTTGCGGCCGTGGAGGTTGTAGCGTTCCAGGGTGTTGTCCTTGTGAAGGACCATGACCGTATAGCCGCCGGCGCCGGTGAAATCGTAAGCGTCAGGGCCCAGAAGGACCGGTTTTCCGAGACTGACGGGGAAACCGTTCACCCAGTGGCCCAGGCGGTCGAGCAGGTATAGTTTGTCTCCTGCGCAGAACAGGAACTGGATTTTCTTGTTGTTGTAATAGTCGATGGACTGGACCCTTCCGCAGAGCGGATCCTTGAACGGGATGCCCCAGACGCCTTTGTTGTTCTCGTCGTTCAGGCAGATGGACAGATGGGCGTTCTGGTACAGGTAGTTGGTCTGGCCGGTGGTGTAATTGGTGACCGGGAAAAGGCCCGTGGGCACCACCACCGTGGTATCCCGCTCCAGCACCTGGACTTTGGTGCCCTTGAGGGCGCGGGTGTCCACCTGGAGAGAGAAAGTGGGGTTGGAGCCGGACAGGTCGAGCGAAACGGCCGCAGGTGCGAAACCGGCGCCGCGCACATACCCGAGAAGCGGCTCCGAAAGGGCCGGCGAGAAGACATTCCCGGCCTCCATGGGGCCGTCAGACAGGGAGACGTAGACGACATAGCCCTTGGGAAGGGTGACGGAAGCGTCCGAAAGGCGGTTTTTCAGGGAATAGTCCAGAAGGGTTTTATCGGCAAAAAGGCGGACGGTGGGAAGGTCGGAGTAAACGCTCCATTTGGGGCCGACGGAAGCGCAGGTGGTATCCGTGACCGCGAAGCCGGAGCCCAGGACCGTGGCCAGGCAGCCGCGGTAGGGATTGGAGGCTTCGCGTCCCAGTTTGAGGTCGCGGGCCGACCGGACCAGCAGGGCCTCGTGTTCAAGGCCGTCGTCCCAGGTGAAGCTGACGCGGACGACTTCGCGCGGCTGCAGGTTCCGGAACCACTCTTCCGGAGATTCAGGACGGCCCTCACGGGCTTTCAGGGCTTTGTTATAACGTGCCAGACGGCCATTCCCGTCTTCCAGGCGGCGCATGCTTTCCAGGAATGCCTCCGGATCCCCGACCGGGACGGAGACGGCCTTGGCCGTCGCATAAGGGACCACTTCCGGGAACTCCGCCTCCTGGGCCGATGCCCCTCCGAAAGCGGCAAAGTAACCGGCATTCCCCTCAGGAGGAAGGGCGCAGCCTTTCAGGGAAAGATGATCTTTATCCAGATCCTGGACCGACCAGGCGCTCCAGGCAGTAAGGTTTTTTACGAAAGAAGCCTGCTGGTAAGCGGTTCCGGCATACACCTGCAACAGTTTGGCGGCGTGGGAATGGGACAGGAAGGCTACGGCAGGTCCGGAAACCGAACGGACCAGATCCTGCAGACGGCGGGTGCCGAGGACGGAGATGTCTTCGTCCAGGTGGCGGACACTGGCGTTCAGGAAGGTTTCCGAACGGGATGCCAGCAGGAAGCCGCCGGAAGTAAGGGTTTTCAGACCGGCCTGGGCAGCGATGGCGGTGAGAGTGGAATCGCCGCTCTGGGATTCTGCGGCGACCAGAGGAACCAGCGAACCGCTGTTGTGCAGGGAAACGGCGATTTTACGGCGGCCAAGGGCCTGGAGATAGGCCATCAGGGCCGGATTGTCCGGGCAGAGCGCCCCGCGGAGAAGGCCGGTGGAATCGGCCAGAAGGCGGGAGGCTTTGGCCGATCCGTCAAAGACAAAGACGGCTGCCGCATCCGAGGGGATGGCGCTGAGCACCGACCACCCGGAAGGGGCCGACGGTGCAGCCTGTTCCCGGGAGTCAGGACGGTACAGCCGGCTGACTGCGAAAACGATTCCCGCAAGGAGCAGCGCAAGGGCTGCAACAGCTGCTATGGTAGTCCTTTTTCCCATATCTGACAAAGATAGTCATTATTTTTGGAATCGCCGCATAGAAAAAGGATTAATCCTTTTTACAGCTGGCCGCCAGCTCATAGCAGCGGGAACGGATAAGGGCGCCGAACTGATCCATATCCATGGAGGCGAACTCCTCCGGAAGGATGGGTTCACCGATACGGACTTCCACGGTACGGCCGCGCTTGTTGAACAGCTCGTGGATGAGACGGACGGTGCGGATGCGCCGGTGGAGCTGGCCCAGCAGGTGGAAATTCAGGGAGTTGACCCCGTCAAAATAGATGGGGATGACGGGCTTCCCGGATTTCTTGATGAGCTTGATGATATTCCGGGCCCAGGGCTTGTCCTCGATGTAGAAAGGCTTTCCTTTGGTGGTCTTGCCCTTTCCATGCTGCCATGTAGCTACTTCCCCGGCAGGGAAAAAGCCGATGGCCTTGTCTTCCTGGATATGCTGGAGGGCCATCCGGATGCCGTTGACGCTGCGGGCGTCCGTCTTTCCGGAAAGGTTGTCTACGGGCATGAAATAATCCCTCAGGCTGGGAATCATCGAAAGCAGGAAGGTGGTAAGGAGCCGATAGTCTTTCCGGATGGAGTTTACAAGATTGCAGAGGATCATGCCGTCGATGCCGCCGTAATGGTGGTTGGACACGGTGATGAAACCGCCTTCCCGGGGAATGCGGGAAAGCTGCTCCTGAGGGACATGGTAACTGACGCCTATTTCCTGGAGGACTTTTTCCGCAAATGCAGGGCCTTCGTAAGCGGAGTACTTGGCCTGTATGGCATTGACATGGTCTATTTCAAGGGATTTCATGATCCGGCGGGTGAGCCAGGCACCCGCTTTCCCTTTGAGTCCCATCGCCTTCTGGAACTGCTCCGGGGACAATACAATTTTCTCTTCCATAAGACAAAGTTAAAAAAGAAATCCGAGATAATTTGTATTTTTGTATACAAATACAAACCGCCATGAAAAAACTCCTCACCGCCCTTCTTCTGCTCGCTTCAACGCTCTCTTTTGCGCAGCAGTACGACGTTCTGGACCAGATCAAAGCCGATCCCCGCAAAGCCTGGGGCATGGAAGGCCCGCACCGATTCGACGCGCCTGCCCTCTCTCCGGCGCCCAAGGGCTACAAGCCGTTTTACATATCCCATTACGGCCGCCACGGCTCCCGCTATGCCTGGAATTCCAAGACTTACTCCCTCATCCGGGAAGTTCTGGAAGCCGCACATGCCCAGCAGGCCCTCACCCCCCTCGGAGAGGAGTTCTACACCCGTTTCATGGACTTCTACGCAATGCCCCTCATCAATACCGGAGACCTGGTTCCCCTGGGCTGGGAGCAGCACCAGAAGATCGGGGCATGGGTATACGACAGCTTCCCTGCCGTCTTCACCAAGGGGAAGAAAGTGGACGCCGTGGTGTCCACATCGGCCCGCAGTATCGTGAGCATGAGTTCTTTCTGCCTGGCGCTGAAAGGGAAAAGCCCCAAGCTGGAATTCTACCAGAGTTCCACGCATGAGGGAATGCTCATTGCCGCGCCCACCAGCGCGCCCAAACCCCTCCGCCGCTCTTTCCGTGAGGACGATCTCGGCGGCATAGAAAGCGTCGCCCATTTCAACGCACGTTTCGTTGACTATGACGGCATCCTCGGACGCATTTTCAAGGATCCCGGCTTCCCGGCCCACTTCAGCGGCGGCCGGCACGATTTCCTGTTCCAGTGCTACGCCCTGGTATCCGGCTACCACAATTACGAACCCCGTCCCCTGTTTGACAGACTCTTCACCCCGGAACAAATGGCCATGCTCTGGGAGGCCGACAGCTATGCCTCGTACGTGACGGACCTGTCGGCCCGTTATGGCAACATTCCCCTGCTGGAAGACGTCATCTCCAAGGCCGAGGCTGCCTTCCAGTCCCCTTCCCAGGCGGCGGACCTGCGCTTCGGACACGACTATGTGGCCGAGGCTTTCCTCGCCCTGATCAACGCCAACGGCTGCGGTACGCGGGTGGAGAAAGCCACCGACGCCAAATACTGGTTCCAGAGTTTCAATATCCCCATGGCCACCACCATCCTGTTTGTCTTCTACCGCAACCGGAAGGGGGATATCCTTTTCAAACTCATCTGGAATGAGGCGGAGGCCACCCTTCCCCAGCTCACGCCCGTCTCCGGTCCCTACTACCGCTGGACCGACTTCACCGCCTGGGCCGCCGGGATGATGGCCGCCCATCCTGAAATCAAAGACTGAAACCATGAAAGCATCGGCCCTGTTTCTTCCGCTGCTGCTGGCGGCGGCCTGCTCCTCCCCCCAGCGGGAACTGTGCCTGAAGTATAACCGGCCTGCCACGTATTTCGAAGAGGCCCTGCCGCTCGGAAACGGCCGCCTGGGCGCCATGGTGTACGGAGGAACGGACAGGGAGCGTATCTCCCTCAACGACATCACCCTCTGGACCGGGGAGCCTGACCGGGGCGCGGACCACTACGACTACAGCCACGTCCCGACGCTGACCCCGTGGGGAGAATCGGCCGCCTGGATGGAAAAGGTCCGCGAAGCCCTCTCCGATGAAGATTATCCCCGGGCCGACAGCCTTCAAAGACACCTGCAGGGTCATTTCAGCGAGTCCTATCAACCGCTCGGGACCCTCTGGCTGAGCCATCCAGAAGGGACCGTCACGGACTACTGCCGGACCCTGGACCTCCGTACCGGAAAAGCCACCGTTTCCTACAAAAAGGACGGGAAGGGTTTCCAGGCACAATACTTTGTCTCCGCACCGGACTCCGTCCTGGTGGTTTCCCTGAGGAGCGACGCGCCGCTGGACGTGACCCTTTCTCTGGAATGCGGACTGCCGCACACCCTTTCGGCCGGAGAAAACTGCATCTTCAGCGACGGCTATGCCGCATTCCACGCATATCCCGGCTACTACGGCGCCGACCGGCAATTCCTGTATGATCCCGACCGGGGGATCCATTTCCGTACCGCCGTACTGTGCCCGGAAGCGAAGGTCATCGGCAACACCCTCCGGATTTCCGGTCCGCGGGAAGCCGTCATCATCGTATCCGACCAGACCAGCTTCGCCGGCTTCGACAAAGACCCGGTGACCGAAGGCCGGGAATACCTTGAAAGCGCCCTCCGCCACGCCCGGAACGCAGCCGAAAAAGGCCTCGGAAAGCTGGAGAAAAGGCATGCCGACGACTACCGCTCCCTCTTTGACCGCGTGTCGCTGGACCTCGGGGACACCGACCCCGCCATCCGGGCCCTCCCCACCGACGAGCAGCTTCTCCGCTATGCCGACGGAGAAGCGAATCCGGAGCTGGAAGCCCTCTATTTCCAGTATGGCCGATACCTGCTGATCGCATCTTCCCGCACAGAGGGAGTGCCCGCCAACCTGCAGGGCCTGTGGAACGAAAGCATGGACCCGCCGTGGAGCTGCAACTACACCACCAACATCAACCTAGAAGAAAACTACTGGGCCGCAGAAGCCGCCGCCCTCCCCGAATTGCACGAAGTGCTTTTAGGATTTATCCGGAATCTTTCCACAGGCGGAGAACGAACGGCCAGGAACTACTACGGTGTGGAGCGGGGCTGGTGCCAGGCGCACAATTCCGACATCTGGGCCATGACCTGTCCCGTGGGTCTCGGAACAGGCGACCCCAGCTGGGCCAACTGGAACCTGGGCGGAGCCTGGCTCGCGACACATATCTGGGAACACTGGCTCTTCAACCGCGACCGGAAGGCCCTGGAACGGGATTATCCCGCCTTGAAAGGCGCGGCCGGATTTTGCCTGGACCTGCTGGTAGAGAAAGACGGAACGCTCATCACATCACCGGCCACATCACCGGAGAACTGTTACATCAACGCGGCCGGCTATACCGGACGGACCGCCTATGGAACGACGGCCGACCTGGCCATCATCCGGGAATGCCTGCAGGATGCGAATGAAGCCGCAAAAATCCTGAATGACGAGGATTTCTCGAAAGAAGTGGAAGCCGCCCTCCCCCTCCTTCATCCCTACCGGGTCGGTGCCGCCGGCAACCTCCAGGAATGGTACCACGACTGGGCCGACCTGGATCCCCGGCATCGGCATCAGTCCCACCTCATCGGCGTCTATCCCGGCCATCAGATCCAGGCAGGGACACCCCTTGCCGACGCTGCCCTGAAAACCCTGGAAATCCGCGGATTCGAGACCACCGGCTGGAGCTGCGGCTGGCGGGTGAACCTCTACGCCCGCCTCAGAGACGGAGAAAAAGCCTACCGGATGTACCGGCGTCTGCTGCGTTACGTAAGTCCCGACGGTTACACCGGGGTCGATGCCCGGCGCGGCGGCGGCACCTATCCCAACCTCCTGGACGCCCACTCCCCCTTCCAGATTGACGGGAACTTCGGCGGCTGTGCCGGTGTCCTGGAAATGCTGGTCCAATCTACCGAGGAGGGGATTTCTCCCCTTCCGGCGCTGCCGTCGGCCTGGCCCTCCGGATCCCTGCGCGGCGTCCGAACCCGTACCGGGAAAACCGTGGACCTGAGCTGGAAAGACGGGAAAGTGACATCCCTGAAAGTTCACTGACGGCGGACCGGGCCAGAACAAGAAAAGGATTGGCAAATGCCAATCCTTTTCTGTAGCCCCAAGTGACATAATATCGAACCTTTTTCTGGAGGATCTGGAGAAGATCTGGGAACTCAAAAAGTGGATTCCAGACCCTTGTAATCCACATTTACACTATCTGAAGCAAGAATACAAAGAGGGAAAATAGCCTCTAAAAAATGGTGAATATTCCCGTTGGGGGTCAGACACCATTTTCACATATTATCACCTACTCCATAGACATTCGTTCCATGGAGAGGGATTCTGCGTGCCTAGTGGTGCGCCCTTTTTCCGACAATTATTCTCAATAACATATATACCTATTTAATTATGCCAAATTCTAGTTTACCAGCACAATCCAGCGCACAAACCGTAGTGACCGCCAATTCGGATACTACTGCCCCTTCTCAATCTCCAACAATCAACATCAACCTACCTAAACTCCCGTCAAGTGCTTTGCGTGATCCGAACCACGCCGCCGGCACCCTGGACAGCCCTGAAGACATCTCCAAGGTCTCCGCCCATAAGGAGTGTGAGTATTGCCACAATGGCTATTCCGCCGATTCCCATACCGGCTTTTGCGCCACCGCTGATACCGCGGCGGTCTTCTACGTTCTGGCTTTCACGCCTGCCATCCATTCTCATAGCAAAGAGTATTTTTGCAATTTTACAAAAATATCCGCTATTTCACCATATCCTTGAATGAGGAAGGATTTTGGCGGAACTCAGTGGGGGTAAGGGCAAAATACTGCTTGAAGTTGCGTGCGAAAAGGCTGCCGGAGGAGAAACCGCAGGCCGATGCTACATCGGAAATAGACATCTCCGGTGAGGACGACAGCATCTTTGCGGCGTTCTTGAGGCGCACCACATTGAGGAATGCCGCCAGGGACTGATAGGGACTTCCGTGGGAGAAGGCCGATCCTATGCGCTCCTTTGAGAGGTGATACCTGTCCATCAGGAACTGCCTGTCCAGACGGGAGTCGGCATAAAGACGATTGGTAACTATCTCATAACGGAGGTATTCGAACAGTTGCGCATCGCTGAGGGAAGACAGTTCAGGATTGCCGTTTAAGGCCGATGCATCCTCTTTCTCTCTCTGCAGGAGTACATTTTCCGAAATCTGTGAAACCAGCGCCTTGTTTTTCCGGCGCACCAGGATAACATACTGAAGGATTATCCCAAGAAGTATAAGGCATACAAGAGCGCCTGTAGAAGCCCCCAGGGCAATGCTCCTTGAACGCCTTGCCGCAACCTTCTCACGCTCCAGGGCCATTTTCTGCTCCTGATACTGGTACTTTGCCACATAATCCTGGACCAAAGCCCGGTTCTGGTTATCGTAGAGTTTATCGGTAAGATTGGAATAGCGCTGCATATAGTCAAGCGCTTCCCTGTACCTGCCCTTGCTCTTTACAGCCAGCGCCCTGTTCTCAAGCATCACGGCATAATCGGCATGAAGGGTATCGGCCCCCCAGCGGCGCTGAAGCTCATCATAGAAGGACAGCATCCTGTCATACTCCCCAAGAAGCGGCCAGGCGCTGGATATCATCTTCCGGCCTCCGAATGTCTTGCTGTATCTGGTCTTCTCAAACCGGGCATTGTATTCCAGCGCTTCCTTCTTCATCCCTTCCGCCCCATATGCGTACGAGATGAAGGCCAGGGCCTGTGCGGTGTAGAAGTCCACATAACCCGGGCGGTTATGGTCACCGGGAAGGTTTGGAGAGTCATCGGCATATGCCTCAGGATTGGCGGCATAATCTTCCAGGTGGGAGATTATCTCCTGAGCCACCGGGACAATGTCCAGATAACGTTTAAGGTCTATATATGTGCGAATAAGACTCTTCCTTGTTTTTATGCCGGCATCTAGATAAAAGAAGCTCTTCTCACCGTCCAGTATCCTGATGGCATCCTCTATCTTCAGAAGGCCTTCTTCCGCACGGCCGATACGGACAAGTGAAGATCCCATATCGGCCTGGACCGGGACAGACCTGAGAGGGCTGCCGATAGCATCGCAAACCTCCACGAACCTTAATCCATACTCAACTTCCCCAAGGTCATCGGTCCTTATCCTGCACAGATAACACAGATATTCCAGTACATCGGCTTCCTCAGCGGGGCTGAGATGAGGGCCCTGAAGGAGATCCTCGCATATTGCACGGGCCTGCAGGGAACCGGACTCAGTCCTTCCATAAGCCTTTGCGCGAATAAGCTGAGCGTGCAGTTTGTCAATGACACCGGCAGTTTCCGCCGAGTCAACCATAGAAATCACATCTTCCGTATCCGCCTCTTTCAGCATCATTGAAGAAATGGCTTGAAAGACGGAATCTTTTTTCACATCCGTAGACCCGTGAAACACGGCAGGATGTGAACAGGAGGCCATTAGAACGGCCGAAACAACAATGAAGATTTTTGAGTGAAACATAGAACGAAGATAGAAAGAATTGCCGATTATTTGAAAAATTTCTGACAAATAATCAAATGGATGCGACAAATAAACAACGTTGCAAACACCCACTTTTTTACCACATATTCTTTCACTTTTTCATTATTCCGCGGGTTATACCACGGTTTTTATTAAAATGCATCGCGGTTTACTTTCAAATGAAAGAAAACTGGCGCCTTTTGTTTCAATTTTTCCTTTCGAAACTTTTTTTTATTTTTGTCATATATACATAGACGGCGATATACAAAGCGTCTGAAATGCTCATCTTGGGAATCATATCGATGATCCTTTTCTCCGGCCCCGAAAGGCCGGAAAACGCTTCGCGCGTGCACGAGAACCAGGTGTACTTCCGCTGGGACAAGAGTAACTACGAGGACAATTACCGCTCAAATTCCCAGGCGGCAGACAAGGTTTACAACCTGATGAAGGATATCGGCACTGAGCGCGTAGACTCCGTCATAGTGAAGGCCTATGCCTCGCCGGAAGGCGCCAACGGGCACAATATGGACCTGAGCCGCCGCCGCGCAATGGAGTTTGACAGGGCCGTCAAGGAAAAGATGGGACTTATGGGAGCCGATATCCCCATCACCGTCCTTCCCGGCGGTGAGGCCTGGGAGCAGCTCAGGGCCCGCGTGGAGGCCGATACAGTAATATCGGCCACGGCAAAGAAACGCACCCTGGCCCTCCTGGACGATGATTCCGTCCCCCGCGACACCAAGAAATGGCGCATGATGCACTTCTATCTTGGAGAAACCCGTGAGGAAGGTGACGTGTACCACTGGCTCCTGCTGAACCACTATGTATACCTCCGCTGCCTGGAAATCAAGATCTATTACCACGATGCAGTGCCGTACAGCCTGGAAGAGCCTGAGGAGGAGGTCAAAGAGGAGCAGCCCGTGCAGCCTGATACAACGGCCGTATCCGCCTCAGAGGCCTTTATTCCCAGTCCAGAACTGGTGTCCCCCGCCTCTGACAACACCGCAAAACGCCGGTTCTCCCCTGTTATCGGCATCAGTACAAACCTCCTATTTGACGCAACATATATCCCAAATTACGGATTTACGTCGGTGCCAAGTTTCAGCCTTGAGTACTATCCCGCCCGCGGTCACTGGACTTTCGGGGCCGACGTAGACTGGTCCCACTGGCTGCATTACGACACCCACAAGTTCAACCAGATCCACAATATCACCCTCCATACCCGCCGGTACTTCAAGAGCGGGGAGAACGGCTTCAAGGGCCTGTATCTGCAGGGTGCGCTGAATGCCGCCATGTATGGCCTCGGCTGGGATGCCCACGGCTGGGAAGGAGAGCTCCTTGGCGCCAACCTTGGAGCCGGGTACAAGATCAATTTCGGACGCTTCTTCATAGATATGGGCCTGGACGTGGGCTACTTCTACTCCAGGAACGACCCTTACGTGTGGGGAGACGACGCAACCGGGTGGTATTACTACGACTACGTGGGCGATCCCGCGCAGTTTGCCCCTCGCCAGAAGGGTTTCCAGTGGTTCGGGCCCACCAGGGCGTATATTTCAATCGGCCTTGACCTCTTTAACAGGAAAAGATGAGAAGGAAGGGGCTCATATTGGTGTTCATGCTTGCCGCAGCGCTTGTGGCAGGGTGCCGGATTGAGCCGCCGCTGCATCTGAAGCAGGCCGTGAAGGTGGTTGTGAAGGTGCTGTGGAGAGCGGAGATATATCCCGACGGAATCAAACCAAGCGGCGTCACGCTGTATTTCTTCCGTAACGGGGAGTACTACAACAGCCAGACAACCTCTCAGGTTGATTCCTGCGCCGTGCACCTTGAGCCCGGAAAATACCGGATATTCATGATTTCCCAGAGTCCCGACGAATTTGCGTATATGGAATTCCATGACATGGAGAACTTCGACCTGGCGTCCGTAAGCGTGATGGAAACAAAGAGCAAGTGGTACACAAGGGCCGATGACGAGTTCCTGATAAACAACCCGAAGCAGATGACCGTGGGCGTATCGGACGAATTTGAGATCACGCCGGAAATGGTGGAGCAGTACCGCTACTACAGCAGCGAAGAAGGAGGATGGAGGTCGTGGGTAACAAAGGCCGATACCGAATCCGGATCCGAGCAGGTTGACGATGATACCTGGGTGACGTACTACACCATACGCATCCCTATTTACCCCAGGAACATTGTATCCCAGTACTGGGTTACAATTTATTCCGAGTATGCCGATGTCCTTCAGTCCGTGCGCTGCAGCACAACCGGTATGGCAAGGAGTTTCTTCCTCACGCAGGATATCACCGGCCCGGATGAGGGCACGCAGTTTGTGACTGAGTGGAAACTTACAATGGATGACAATGTGTCACGTGTGGGGCACCTTGACGGCAGGGTCACCACGTTCGGATTCCCCAACGGGGAGTTGCCGGGCCCGGACCGTGATCCCACCCTGAACATATCCACGCTGCTTGTAGATAACAAAACCGTGCAGGACTATGTGTTTAAGGTTGGTAATCTGATCACGGCGGAGGAAGCCCCAGAAGGCTACAGGGCACTGTACAGGCTCATTTTGGGCAGCGAAGCCGCCCCGGCGATCCATCCGCCGGATGTTGATAAGACGGAAGATTCCCAGGGACTGGATGCCCTTGTGAATGAATGGGATAGCGGAGATGAGGTTGAAGTTGATATGTAAACAATTAATTAGCAACAACATATAATCAATTTATCATTAGTTTTCATTATTATGAAAAAGTTTTTATTCCTGACTGCTGCGGCAGTCGCCGTCTTCGCCTCATGCGCCAAGACGATTGACAACACAAGGAACACCGGGCAGGGAGATGCAGTCTCCTTCGGTCTGTATGTTCCTCAGACTAAGGCTGGTCTTGCCGGTCAAACTACCAATACCAGCATCCAGCTTGCTGAGGGAAGCGGTGGAGGATTCGGTGTCTTCGCTTATTACACGAACGATGGAGATTATTCCGCTTCCGCAAAGCCGAACTTCATGTACAACCAGGGTGTGTTCTACAACGCCTCCAAGTGGGAGTACAGTCCTGTCAAGTACTGGCCTAATGAGTATGGTAATGAAGCACACAGCGCTGCAACGGACAAGGTAAGTTTCTTTGCGTATGCTCCTTATGTGGCTACTGGCGCCACTATGGGCACTACCAACATTACTGCTTTTGCTCCCGCAAACAACGCCGCCGGAGACCCCACCATCACCTATGTGATCGATCCCACTCCTTCGACTGCCGTTGACCTCTGCTGGGCTGTGAAATCCGACACCGGTCTTCCTTGGCTTAATCAGACAAAGCAAACAGTTTCCGGTTCCGTTGCTTTCCTTTTCAAGCACGCCCTGGCTCGTTTCAACGTAAACGTACGCGGCTACTTCGATGCGGTACGCACTGTGGAAGGCGCCGTCAGCACCGACAACATCGATTCCAACACCAAGATCACGATCGAGAAGATTGAGATCAAGGGTACTTTCGCACCATCCGGTACTCTGAATCTGCACAACACCGAGGCTAACAAGGCTCTCTGGACTCCCGCTACTGCGGCTGAGACTACTCTCACAATTCCCAATACCGACATAGCAGCCAGCCTGAAGGCCACTGTGAACGGTGAGACTTCCTTCCCCAGCATCACTGGTGTGACCAACGCCAACGTCAACGTGTTCACCGGTGCCGCTCCCGCCAAGACGGATGCCACCTATTACACGTTCATTCCTACCACTACGTCCACCACGCTCAATGTTAAAATCACCTACTATGTGACCACACAGGATGCAAAGCTTGACGGCGGACTCAGCTGCGTGAAGAATGTCATCGATAAGAACATCACCTTCGCTGACGGTTTTGCCTGTGGTCTCAACTACAATCTTAACATTGTCCTTGGTATGACAACCGTCAAACTTGAGGCCACTGTTTCCGATTGGGCAGATCCTTCAAATGTTGACATTGACCTCCCTGTCAACCTTTAATCACCCTTTTTATTCAGGCGGGCCTGACCGCCCGCCTGGGTACCAGAAATGACTGCAAGACGTAGCATATGGATCCTTGCCCTGGCAGCGGCGCTCACCGCGCTGCTGGCGGGAGCGTGCAGCAAAGCCATCGGCCCCGATACTGAGAATGAGGACGACGGCTGGACCAATGTGGGCGGCGATTTGCCAATCAGTTTCAGTTCCTCACTTGACATTCCGGCAACTAAGGGCACACTCCCCGCATACTCCACTTTTGGCGTCTTTGCATACTATACCAAAACCAGTAACTGGGGCAACGGCAACAACTTCACGCCTGATTTCATGTACAATGAAGATGTTGCCTTTGACGGGACTTCATACACTTACGATCCTATCAAGTACTGGCCCAACAACACCAATGACAAGATAACTTTCTGGGCATACTATCCGTATTCGGCAAACGCGGTGCTCTACAAGGCCAATAATTCTAGCACCGTCTACACCAATGCCACCAAGAACCTTCCGGATATCCGTTTCACGGTAACCGACGGCCAGACGGACTTTATGATTTCCAACGTAGCGTCCAACAAAACCAGGCCGGCCGTAAACACTCCCGTCCTACTGACGTTCAATCACGCTCTCTCCAGCATTTCTTTCTACGTAAAAAAAGTAGACACTGCTGTTCCTGAAAAATACACGGTAAAACTGAAGAGCATCCGCCTTGACGGAATCTACCTTACTGCCATCCATAAAAGCACGGCAAACCCCACCGTATGGTACAATTGGGCTACCCGCGGAAGCATCCCTACCTTTACCCCCGCAACCTCTTCCGAGTATCTGACGCTTACCACAAGTTACCCCGCCGACGGATCTCCTCAGGCTGTCTCGATGGCCATTCCCCAGGACCTTTCCTACGAATACGCCATGCTGCACATAGAATACACTATTGACTTTGATGGCCTTCTGAATACCAGAACCATGATCACTAACATTCCTCTCAGCACCGTCTTTGAGGATGCATCGGCCGAATGGCTTAAAGGCAAAGAATATAGAGTAAACATAAGCATTACCCCCGACGATCCTATAGAGTTCTCAGTAACCTGGTCCAACTGGGGCACTGTACACAACATAAACTGCTAAGATGAAACTGCGTCTGTCCATATCGGCCGTTATTATCCTTACGCTCCTTTCCGGGTGCGCGAAGGAAAGCACGTCCATAGTTGACAGAGGCAGGGAGCCGATTCTCTTTGGGGCATCGGCATATAACGGAGTAGAGACCAAGGCCTTCGACCCTTCCGACAATACTCGTCCCAATGATCCAAGGATTCTTATCAATGTGGGAAATGCCGTCAGTCTCTTTGGCGTTTGGAGGGCAACAATCGGGGACGACTCCGTTTTCGAGACGCTCTTCAACAACAGGCGCCTCCGCTGCAACAGTGTAATCCTTTCAGACCCTTCCGACCCTCTGTCGTTTGATCCCGAGGATCAGAACAGCAGCGTATGGGATTATGACCCTCTGGAGTACTGGAAGAACACCGGAGACTACTGCTTTACGGCGGTTTCCCCTTATACAACGGGCGACGCCTCCATCAACAGCGCCTATGAACTCAAGATTTCATACCGCGTGGGATCCAATCACGACCTAATGGTTGCAAGGGCCTACAGGGCAGAACCCGCTGGAGGGAAAGACCGTGTGGAACTGGCCTTCAAGCACGTAACCTCGGCCGTACGCTTCCTATTTAAAACGGCTTCAGACCAGGGCGACAAATACAAACTTACAGCCTTCCGTCTGGAGAACCTGTCTCCCCGCGGGACACTCACCATCGACAGCCGCCTCACTGCTCCAATAAACTTCGATCCCTCCGACGGTGTCAATCCCGCAGGGCCGGATTATCCTTTGAGATGGAACCCTGGAGCAATCGGTGTCCTTGGAACCCTTTTTGAATGGACTGCCGATGCTTCCGATCCTGAAAAGACCGTACCTTACCCCACGGACCCCGATAATCCCGACGATTACGCCCAGATGGGATGGTACTATATGATTCCACATACACTTAACGCCAGCGCTTCGGTTGTCTTCTCTGTCTCCTATGACGGGCAAACGCCCGTGGAGACGACAATCAACATCTCCGACCTTGAACTTCCCGCCGGTGCCGACACCTGGCAGCCCAACCACGTTTACAACTACTTCATCACGGTCAGCCAGAGCGGTGCCGACATTGAAGTGGTTGCTACACCTTGGGATGAAGTAGATATAACTACGGACTCGATAACCTTTGAAGGATAGGATGAGAAAGGTAAGATTCATACTGGCTTTGATAGTACTCCTCTCTGCTGCTTTTGCCTGCAGGAAGGAGCAGGAACCGGTGGACGGCATTGCTGGAGAATGCAGCGCCGTGTTCAGGCTATCAAGCCGTGACGCAATATCCCTTCAGACCAAGACTGAGGCCGATGACCTTCTGGACGGTCTCCGTTTCACAAATGTCCTTGTAATCCTGGTGGACCATTCAAATAACGTGGTGGGAAATGTTTACAAGGAATATCCATATGATCCTGCTGCTTCCGGCAATGATCCAAGTCAGGAGGAAGTGACAGGGAGTTCCCTGACCGATGACGTCATCCACTTCGAGCATCTGAATCCTGGCAACTATACCGCCTATGCCTATGCGAATATAGACGCTGAGGCCTGGCAAAAGAGCGGGGAAGTTATTTCCGGTCAGGAAAAAGTTACCACTTCAGGAGACTTCTCTTCCTTCCTTGAGCGGGAACTCAAGGCCGATAACCCCGTTACGCCAACTGCTGCAGGCGAAACCGCTATGCTCCTTACCGGACAGGCCGAAGTCCTTGTGGGACTATCCGTGGAAACTCACACCATCTACCTCAAACGGCCCGTGGTGCGTTTACGCGTTTACATCAATAATACCACCCCTTACCCGGTCCGTCTGGACGACCTCCAGTTCAGCGAATTCAACGCAGACAGGGCATACATAATCGGCCGGAGCGATGAGAACGGCGTTCCATCGGTTCCTTCAGGGGTAACTTACGGACCACTGCCGGCATATCCAAAAGCCTCGCCTGTAACCGCGCCTCAGTCAGGGGCTCCAGGCTATTTGGAAGAGTACCCGGTGTATGAGACTTTGCTCTATGAGAACGCCTGCCCGGATCCGTATAAGATCTTTGCCCTTCTTACGCTTGACCCTACCGGCCTCAACCGGCAGATGTCACTGGGTGAGATAGTACGAGAACCTGTCAACGCCACCACCCTCAACGCTATGGCAAATGGCGAGCAGATGGACATTCTGCTGACCAATCCCCGCAAACAGACCCGCTCCGCCCGTCTCTATTACGGCGTCAGCGCCGAGGACAATTATGCCTGGGAAAGCTGCGGATACGAAAGCTATGCCGATCTCCTGAACCGGATCATAGCCATCTTCTCGGAGTCTCCGTCCTGTTACTATGAGGGATACACCTATAATGGTACAGGTTCCAACCAGGCCGGCCTGGCCGGATGGACCGGCCTGGCGAAGGATGCTCCGCTGGGGCCCCCTAACGGCACAACTATTACTTTCGATTATACCGGAGCCAACAGCGGCTCTCCAAAAAAGTACGTCAGGACGCTGACGAGAGGGAGTGACGGGAAGTTTTCCATAGAAGGGCTGTCCACGACAACCACATCCCTTAACAATATAGAGATCTTACAAGGAGGATCGAACGACAACAACCGTTTTGCCGCCGATCTGCCGAGGACTTTCCTTGTCAATCTCAAGAACAGTTCCGGCAAGTATCTCAAGTCCGACAGCAAGTACAGTGAGTCAGATATTGATAAAGCCAAGAAGAGTACGCTCCTCTGGGACGGCACCACAACCAATCAGGACCACCAGTTCATGCTTTTCAGGGAAAAGACGGACGGGGCATCCCTCAAGCGAATCCTCAAAGAAAGCCACAAAGAAGTTCCACTTACATATATGACCCGCAACGAGGACATAAAACTGGTCCTCAATGTCTTCTACGCCGACCAGGAAGCTACACTGAATTTTGATGTGGATAACAGCACTTGGGCCACTCCTTCCGAATCGTCCCACACATTCAATTGATTGCATCTATGAAACGGTATATTCTATATAGAATCTTTCTCATCATTGCGTCCGCCGTCCTTTTCCAGGGCTGCGTCCGCGAGAATGAAAATTATTCTTACCAAGGGGAAGGAGAGATGATAGACCTTGTAATTCCCTTTGGAGCGCCGCAGGGGACAGGAGTCACCGTTTCCACAAAAGCGCATCTTTCCCTGGTAGATGAGAGCCACGTGTTCAATATGTATCTTCTCATATTCGGCAGTGATGGGAAAAAGATATATGGCCACTATTTCGACGGAAGCAACCTTGGAACGAGCACTGAGAATAACTGGTGGACAGTTAACAATTTGACCTCGTCTGACAATCCTGAAACCACAACAACTACCGGCACCCTGCATATCAGGACATCAAAGAAGGGTGGATGTACCGTAGTTGCCGTAGCGAATATGAACCCTGACGACCTTGACGTTTCTCCCGGTATCCTCTCCACTATAAAGACTTATGGAGAACTCAATAATGTTGTTGCCACACAGGTCAGAAGTGAGATAGCCGCCAATTCCGGGTATTTCCTTATGACCGGACAACTCTCCGGAGTAGATATTCTGGGCAACACGTCGGATCCAAATGACATCAGCCAAAACACACTTCACCTTAAGCGGCTCTATGCAAAGGTTTCATTCAAAGTACAAGTAGGAACAGCCGGGGCCGCAGCAGGTATCAGAAAGTTTGTTCCTGACAAATGGTATGTAGTAAACGTCCCCACTTGCTCGTACTTGATGGAGCGGACCGCAACCCCTTACGTTGATGCAGCCACAGATGCCAGTCAGTTCTTTTCTACTCCGGAACTTGGATTCGAGACAGAAGAACTGGCAAAGGACCCCGAAAACCCTTCCAACGTTGTTGTTTATCACGACGGCGTAACAAAGGCATCCTGCTACGGATTTGCTTTCTATATGATGGAAAACCGCAAAGCGCCCTATGCACGTTCTGGCGATTCCCTACCCTCTCCTTTCAACTATGCCGACAGGGAACGGGAAATAAAGGATATGGCAGGACTCAACCAGGGCTGGCGGTATGCTAATGAGTATTCCACATACATAGTGATGACCGGGAAAATAGTAATGGGCGTCACATCAGGCTCCAATGCCAACGCCACTCTGGACGCCAATGTGAAATACAAGATCCATCTGGGCAATTTCGCAAGCGATAATGCCGACTTCAACATACTCCGCAACCACAACTACACCTATAAGATTTACATTAATGGGTCTGACGATATCAAGACAGAAGTTGAAACGGGCACTGAGAACGAGCCGGGCGCAACTGGACGCGTCGTCGTAGCTGAAGAGGAGGTATTCGACAGCGACTGCCACTACAGCACCCAGGTGATCTCTTTCCACGCCAACCTTATAGACCCCAGTCAGATCAGCTGGTACGTGGAGACGCCTTTCAACCCTGAAGGTGCCGGTCCCAACGATGGTCTTGAACTCAGCGACATAGACTACAAATGGGTGGAGTTCCACGTCAATTCTCTTGGAGGAGACGGGAAGTACTCTGAAAATCGTGTTCTCTACGAGCCACACGACTGGGAGAGATATGACGAACTTGGAATAGCCCCCGGCACCAAGGGCCACACAATGTACGTCAACGAACTGGTTGAGTATATCAAACATCAGAAAAGCCAGTATGACCTCCATCTGGCCAATCCATCCTTACCGGCCAGCGATTTTGACAGTGACACTGAACCCAAGATTACGGTAACCGCCTTCGTTAACGAGTATTACTACGAGGAGCATCCCATTAAGGGTGGATATGATCCCACGCTCTGGAAACTGGTGGTGAACCACCCGATGCGGCGTATGCACATTCTGGCATCATCGGCCAAATCTGCCGACGGCGAGAGCAACTTGATCGGTGCCTCTTTCACCCTCCAGCAGCGTTCCATCCAGAGCATTTATGCCGTTCACGAAGTAGCCACTCTTCAGTCGGCCTGGGGAATGGAGTTTACGGACGACGATAATGAGACCGGGGCTTCCTATTATTGGAAGAATAAGAATCTTGAAGATTGCGGCAATACCAGTTCCACAAACGGAAGAATCAATTCCCTCAAACTCTGGGGCATCCTAAATCCGGACGGGACGGAAAAGACGGGATCATTGCCCCGCTGGGATGATTATCTTATGCTCACTGGAACCAATGAAACGCCTCACCTGCTTTCCGACTATGACTACCTCCGTTACAGTTGCCTTTCCAGAAACCGGGATAATAATGGTGACGGTTTTATAGATCCGGAAGAGATTCGGTGGTATATGGCATCCGACGTCCAGCTTATTGGCGTATTTCTGGGGTCCTATGGGATTGAGGGTGACGCCAGGCTTTATCAGCGTAATGCGTCAGATCAAGCCGAGTCCAATAAGGATAAATGGCGTCAGCACATTATAGCCAGTAACCGCTATATTTACACTCCTCAAGAGAAGGCCGACTGGAACAATAGCAACAAGTATCCCCGTATTGTCTGGGCAGAAGAGGGAGTAAACGGCAGTAATATGGATTACACTGGGTCCGATCAGACCTCCAAGTTCAGCACACGCTGCGTACGGAATCTGGGCTATTATCTGGACGGAGGACAGCGGAAAGACATTACCCTGTCCGAGCCCACTGTCGAGACGGACCCCTATGTGCTCTTGACACGCAAGCACCGGAATGAAGATGGGACGGTAACCAGCCCCTATACCGGAGACTACGACGACCGGACTTTCTTTGAATTCGACTGTTCTCACATCAATCTGACATCCCTTCGCGAACCCGTGGATCACGAACTCGTAGGTCACGACGAACATAGCAAGATGGCTTGCCTCTCCAGCAAATTTGGGACAGCGCCGGTAGTAGACCTGAAAACAGTTGGAACGCACGTATTCAACGGTACCTCATATGATTTGACAACATTCAGCGGCATCAACAGTTACCTCAATGCCTGCTTCCCTGATCTGGATAGCGAATTCAGAATCTGCCCTGAAGGGTATCGTCTGCCGAATGCCAGGGAAGTATCGTTGATGTGGACAGTTCTTTCGGCCTTGACTACTGGTGATTCTGCATACCTGGGCAATTCCGGTGACACAGACGGCACCTTCAGCCGTACCTACTGGTCTTTTGGCGCATTAGGTTCCCAAAAAGCGCCAACCTATTGGGGCTGGGGAATGAGTTCCAGGCACCTTCTTATGGCTCTGGGCCAGAAGTTTAAAAAGCCCCGCTGCGTCAGGGATTTGTAGACTGCGTCCTCTTTGCCGTGTCGACACGCAGAATGCGTGTAAGGGGGTTTTGGGGACCGACATGGCAGCGTTTTGACGGAAAAAGGCCGATTTCCTTGCCGTGTGGGCAGTGAAATCGGCCTTATACGTGTTTTAAGTGTCAACACGGCCAAGGGACGGAACAGGAGCAGGCAAAGCACTACCCCCTACATCCCCATCGACGCAAAGAACTGCTCCGTGGTAGCGTCCTTGAGGAGGACGGTTTTATCGGCCGATAGAAGATACAGCGAGGGTACGGCGCGGACGTCGTACACAATGTCAGTGCGGATCACAAAGTCCGGGTCATACCCGTTGATCCAGGATGCGGGGTACTGGGGGATGTGCTCCTTCCAGGCGTCGATGTCCTCGTCTATATAGATATCCACCACCTTCAGTTCCCCAGAGGCAATGGCTGCAGAAAGGTCCTAAGAGCCCTCCGGATCCCTGCACGGCGTCCGAACCCGTACCGGGAAAACCGTGGACCTGAGCTGGAAAGACGGGAAAGTGACATCCCTGAAAGTTCACTGACGACGGACCGGATTGACGATGGTACCGGGCAAATCAGGGACGCAACGAGCACCCGCGGGCCGGGCCGGAACAAGAAAAGGATTGGCAAATGCCAATCCTTTTCTGTAGCCCGGAGGGGAATCGAACCTCTATTTAAAGTTTAGGAAACTTCCGTTCTATCCGTTGAACTACCGGGCCAAAAAAAGAGCGTCTTATTCAGCGCTCTTTTCGATGATCTGACGACCGCGGTAATAGCCGCACTCAGGGCAAACGCGGTGATACATCACGGTGGCGCCGCAGTTAGGGCAAACGCTCAGCGTGGGTACGGGGGCGAAATCGTGCGTACGACGCTTGTCTCTTCTCTGTTTGGAGAGTTTGTGTTTCGGATGTGCCATTGTTTATACTTTTTAATTGTTTTATTTGCTGTCAAAAAGTCCTTTCAGAGCGCTGAACGGGCTGCTCGGGGCAGCCTCCTCGTCCGCACGCTCCTGAAGACCCAAAAACCGGACGGTGTCGGGGTTGCACTCCCCTTCCGGATGGACCCGCTGCAAGGGCAGCGACAGACATACATAGTCATATACTGCCTGCGAGAGGTCCCACTCCGCCTCTGACTCGCTGGGGGTCAGGACTTCGGAAGGGGCGGCATCCACGGGAAGCGTGAGGGGCTCCAGGCAGCGGTCGCACAGGACGGTTGCCCATCCATGCAGACAGAGTACAGCCTCTGCCTTCCGCGCTCCGGATTTGTGCACCGTGACTTCCACGTTGACATCCGCGTCCAGGATTTCCTGGTTTTCAAACATTTGAAAGAACTCTGTACCTGCCTGGAAGCTGAATCTGCGCTCCCCGGCAGCCCAATCGTTCAAGGGTATCAGAAACGGATTCATCTCCACAAAAACAGATTAAGGGGTGCAAAGATACGAATAATTTTCGGAAAATCAATCCTCCGTGGAGGAATTTCTCTTCCTGTCCAGCGGATCCAGCTGGATTTTCCGCATCCGCATGTGGTTGGGCGTGATTTCCACCAGCTCGTCTTCCTGGATATATTCCAGGGCTTCCTCCAGGGAAAACTTGACAGCAGGAGGGAGAACCACCTTTTCATCGGAACCGGAGGCCCGCACATTGGTGAGCTTCTTGGTCTTGCAGATGTTAATGTTCAGGTCACGGTCGCGGGTATGTTCGCCGACAACCTGACCGCCGTAGATTTCCTCGCCGGGCTCGACAAAGAAGCGGCCGCGGTCCAGAAGTTTATTCATGGAGTAGGCGATGGCCTCTCCGGTCTCCAGGGAAACCAGGGAACCGTTGGTACGCATCTCAATGTCGCCTTTGTAAGGCTGATAGTCTTTGAAACGATGGGCTACCACCGCCTCGCCCTGGGTGGCGGTCAGCAGATTCGAACGCAGGCCCATGAGACCGCGGGTGGGAATCTCGAACTCCAGCAGCGTCCGGTCTCCGCGGGGTTCCATGCGGACCAGGGCACCCTTGCGGCGGGTGCTCAGTTCGATGGCGGCGCCCACAAACTGCTCGGGAACCTCGATCGAAAGTTCCTCGATGGGTTCGCAGCGCTGACCGTTGATGGTCTTGTCCAGCACCTTGGGCTGGCCGACCTGCAGTTCGAAGCCTTCACGGCGCATCGTCTCGATCAGCACCGACAGGTGCAGCACACCACGGCCGTACACCACGAAACTGTCGGCATTGATACCGGGTTTTACGCGAAGGGCCAGGTTCTTCTCCAGCTCTTTCTCCAGGCGTTCCTTGATGTGGCGGGACGTCACGAATTTGCCGTCCTTGCCGAAGAAAGGCGAGTTGTTGATCATGAACAGCATGGACATGGTCGGTTCGTCCACGGCGATGGGCGGCAGGGCCTCAGGGGTTTCAAAGTCGGCGATGGTGTCGCCGATTTCGAAGCCTTCGATACCCACGACGGCACAGATGTCACCGCACTGGACCTCGTCCACATTGGCCTTGCCCAGGCCTTCAAACACCATCAGCTGCTTGATCTTGCTCTTCTCCACTATGTCGTAGCGTTTGCACAGACTCACGGGCATGCCGGTGCGGAGCGTTCCGCGGGTAATGCGGCCCACGGCGATCCGGCCCACGTAGGGCGAATACTCCAGGGAGGAAACCAGCATCTGGGGCGTACCCTCCCTCACTTCAGGGGCGGGAATCTCCTCCAGGATGGTGTCCAGAAGGGCCGATATATCGGAAGTGGGCTTTTTCCAGTCATAGGACATCCAGCCCTGCTTGGCGCTGCCGTAGATGGTCTTGAACTCCAGCTGGTCCTCGTTGGCGCCCAGGTTGAACATGAGTTCGAAGACTTCTTCCTGCACCTCGTCCGGGCGGCAGTTGGGTTTGTCCACCTTGTTGATCACGACGATGGGCTTCTTTCCCATGTCGATGGCCTTGTTCAGCACAAAACGGGTCTGGGGCATGCAGCCTTCGAAGGCATCCACCAGCAGGAGAACGCCGTCGGCCATATTGAGGACACGTTCCACCTCTCCGCCGAAGTCGCTGTGACCGGGGGTGTCGATAATGTTGATCTTGACGCCCTTGTAAATCACAGAGACGTTTTTGGCGAGGATGGTGATGCCCCGCTCGCGCTCCAGGTCGTTGTTGTCCAGGATGAGGTTGCCCAGATCCTCGGGCTTGCGCACCAGGTTTGCCTGGTAGATCATGCGGTCCACGAGGGTGGTTTTACCGTGGTCTACGTGCGCGATAATGGCAATATTTCTGATCTCTTGCATAGCATGTCCGTTAAAGCCTGCAAATTTACGATTTTTCAGGCAAAACGCAAAATCGCCGGCCGACCTACAGAATTCTCATTTTCTTTTCGTATATTTACGACCCTTACCTATGAACAACCGTATGAAAAAATCCGCACTGCTTCTTTTCCTTTTTGCCGCCGTCGCCTGTACGGATGCCGCGCTGAAGGAAAAGGAACTCCAGTTGCAGCAGCACCTGGTGGCCCAGCAGAACCAGGCAAAGCAAATCAATGCCGACCTTGCCTCCCTCCAGGCCCTGGTGAGCAAAGTGGCCGACGGGTTCACCGTCCAAACCGTCGCTCCAGTCCAGAAAAACGGGGCTGTAGACAACTTCCTGTTCACTTTCAATGACGGGAAAACCCTCTCCCTCACCTGCGGAGCCCTTCAGGACGAAGGCGTGACGGGAACCACGCCCGACGTGAGCCTGAGACTGGACGGTGAATGCTGGTACTGGACTTCTGCCGGAAACATTCTCAAAGACGGCAGCGGAAAGGACATCCCCGCCAGCGGGGCCGACGGGGCCGTCTTGAAAGTCAAATGCGAGAACGACCAGTGGCAAGTGTCGGCAGACAAAGGCACGACCTGGCTGCAAATCCCTGCTCACAAAGCCTATTTCAAAGGATTGGTTTCCCAGGTCAACGACACGTCCAACCGGGACTATATCCTGATCTCCCTGACAAATACCCGCATTATACAGATTCCCAAACGGCACCCCCTGAAACTGACCTTCGACCCCGGCGAAATCCGGATCGCCGTACCCGGACAGAGCGCATCCCTCGGCTTTTCCCTGACCGGAGGGTCGGACAAGAATGAAGTCAGGGCCGTCGGCAAAGAAGGCTGGCTGGGCGAGGTGAAGATGGAATCTCCCTACAAAGGGAGCATTACCGTCACGGCGCCGGACCCGGTCGTGGAAGGAGAAGTGGAACTCATCGCCGGCGACGGCTACGGATACACCGCCATCGCCACCCTGGACTGCTTCAAGGGCACGGTCAGCGTTGCGGACGATGCCCATGAGGTAGATGCCGCCGGCGGCACCGTAACACTGAACCTGACCACCGACATGGACTACACCCTCGGGATCGGGGCCGACTGGGTGAGCCTGAGCCCGTCCACCAAGGCACTCCGCAACGAAACCCTCAGCTTTACCGTAGCGGAGAACACCGGCGGAGAGCGCACGTGCCGGATCAGCCTGAACGTGGGCGGAGAAGAAGCTGCCTACGCCCTCATCCACCAACGCTCCGGCCTGGTAATTCCGAGCGAGATCTGCTTCCAGATCGAAGGCATGGGCACCTTCTCCTACGACAAGACCTCCCACCTGGTGAGCGTCTACACGGTCGGATCCTCCTCCTGGCTCCGGATTCTCTCTCCCGAAGACGTCACGGTCTATGAACTGGGCCCGGTTCCCGAAGACATCAAGACCGGGGACCGGATCGAGGCCACCTTCGCCAAAATCACCGCCGGGACCACCGTCAAGGAAATCCCCCTCTCCCTCCTGGTCGACGACTATTCCTCCGGCCTTCTGAAATTCCAATCGTCCGGTTCCGACTACCTGGTCACCCGATTCTAGCCTATGAAAAAGCATCTCGTACTCATACTGGGTCTTCTGACCGTCTGCGCAGCGGCATCCGCCGTGCCGGCCATGCCGGGCAAGTTCAAACGGACACTGCCGGACGGATCCGTCATCCTGCTGGAAAACCACGGCGACGAAAACGCCCACTGGCTCACCGACGAAAACGGCAATACCGTGGAAAAAGGGCCCGACGGGTTCTACCGCATCGTTCCGCGCCGCATGGGCATCCATCGGCAGCGGGGAATGGGCGCCCGCCCGCGCCGCACTTGGAGCGACTATTCCAACCCGCCTGAAACCAACTTCGGCGACCGGAAAATCCTCTGCATCATCGCGAATTTCTCGGACTCCACCTTTATCTCCGAGAATCCCAAAGCCTTTTTCACCAACCTCCTCAACCAGGAGAATTACAGCGAAAACGGCGGAACCGGCTCCGTCAGGGACTACTACATCGCCAACTCCCAAAACCAGTACCGGCCCCAGTTCGACGTCTACGGTCCCGTCACGCTGAGCCACTCGTCGGCCTACTATGACGGCCACGAGGACTCCACCGGAAAAAGCGGATCGGTGGCGGAAGCCATCCTGGAGGCCGCCTCGATGCTGAGCGACCAGATCAACTTCCCCGACTACGACACCGACGGGGACGGCGACATCGACATGATCCTGTTCTACTATCCCGGCCACAATCAGGCCGAAGGCGCCTCCGAAGAGTCCATCTGGCCGCATCAGTCGTCGGGATATTTCGGAACGCTGGGGGGGAAAACCCTTTCCCGCTACTTCTGTACGTCGGAGCTCCGGGGAGCTTCCGGAAACACGTTCTGCGGGATCGGCACCACCTGCCACGAATTCGCCCACTCGCTGGGCCTGCCGGACTTCTATGACACCGACTATGAGGAAAACGGCGGCAAGAACGACACCACCCGCTGGTACGACCTCATGACCAGCGGCCCTTACCTGAACAATGGCCGCACGCCGCCTTATATGAATGCCATGGAGCGCAACATGCTGGGCTGGATGGATTACCCTGAGATCATCTCCTCCACGGGCACGTATACCCTGGAGCCCATCCAGAACAACAAAGCCTACCGCAGTTTCAGCAAAGTGGACGGCGAGTACTTCATCTACGAATGCCGCGTCAAGAGCGGCTGGGACGCCCATCTGTACGGAACCGGCATGCTCGTCTACCATGTGGACAAATCCCAGCGCCTGGTGGGCGGATACACGGCCGAATCGCTGTGGGAGACCAACTCCATCAACTGCTTCGGCGGGCATCCCTGTTTCACCCTCGTCCCCGCCTGGAGCGACCCTTACTACGAGAGCGACTTCATCTTCCCGGGATACCGCAACACCCGTACGCTCACCCTGAAGGACTGGGACGGGAACACCACCGGCCTGACCCTCTCGAACATCACCTTCTCCGGCTCCGAAGTCACGTTCAAAGCCACCCAGGAAGAAGGCCGATGGATTTCGGGTACGGTCTCTGACAAGAACGGGCTGCCGCTGGAAGGCGTGCAGGTAGTCGCGTCCATCGCGGCCTTCCCGTTCACCGGAGCCCCTTCCCTGCTGCCGACAGACGTCTCCTCCACCACCGACGCCGCCGGCCACTATGAGGTCAAGCTTACGGCAGCGGGAAGCGACTTCGTCCTGTCGGCCCGCAAGCAGGGATATGTCTCCACGGCAGGGCACCTCACCATCAGCGGCATGTACACCACGCAGGACATTGCCCTTCTCCGCGTCGGGCAGGACTGGGACGCCAACCTTTATCGGTTCGACCCCTCCTCCGACCTCTGGATCGGAATGAAAAACCATGCAGGGACGCTGGGCGCCGCCTTCAGCTACTCGGAAGACGAACTGACGGCAGAAGGACTCGTGGGCGGAAAACTCTCCATGATCACATTCCTGGGTTATGCCTCGACTTACGGCAAAGTCTATGTCTTCGCCTTCCAGAACGGGCAGCGCATCCTCCTCAAAGACGTTACCGCCCAGTATACCCGCCGCGCATACACGACCGTCGACCTGTCGGAGGACAATGTGGTCATCGGCGATACCGGAGACCTGAAAATCGGCGTCGGATTCACCGACCTTTCCGGCACTGAAAACGTGTACTACATTGCCATGCCTCAGACCGGACAAACCCCCGACAACTATTACACCACCGACTTCCTGGGCCAGACGGCCACATGGAAAAGGGTAAGCTATACCAACGGCCAAGTCTGGGTCATGGCGGCTTCCGTGGAGAAGACCCGGCCCGTCACCCTGGCTGCCGCCGGATATGCCGCCATTGCCGTCCATGACGGAGTTCCAGTGGCCGTAGCCCCTGCAGGAAAAACGGTCAAGGAGATAGAATGGTACCTGGACGGGATCAAGCTTTCCGAAGCGCCCGCCGGCCTGTCTTCCGGCGTATACATGGCCCGGTTTATCTACTACGACGGAACGACCGAACGCGTTTATCTGGAAAATTAAAGATTCCGGAGAAAACGGATAAAAAGATTTTCGGCCTCTCAGCGCATTGGGAGGCCGTTTTTTTGTGCCTTCCGGTTCTGTTTTCCCCGTTTCCGAGTGGGAACGGCGGTGGAAAAGGCCTTTCCGGAGGTGCAGGAAGGCGTTTTTTCACTTAAACGTTTGTTTTTTCACTAAACGGGTAAGTTTTCCCAGCTTTGTCTCCAAACAAAACCAGCAAGCTTATGAAAAAGACCCTTTTCGCCCTCCTTCTGCTTCCCCTTGCCGCCTGCAACGGGGATCCCGTTCCGGAGCCTGGTCTCCGGCTTCCTCAGGACGAGCTCTACCACGGGATGATCGAGCTCGGAGAAAAACTGGAAGACCCATACACCCTGGATAACATGCGCAGCGCCCTATCCGCCCTCTACCCCACCAAGGCCGACCGGGTGGACATCGCCGCCACCGACCTTTATGTCCGTTTCCTGCCCCGGAATGACGCGCAGCTCCAGTGGCTGCAGGAGCAGGACTTGTACTTGATGGACCATCCCATGGACTACGCCATTCTCCGGGAAGGAGACTATTATCAGGATCCCGAAATCGGCGATGAGGATATCACATGGCAGTACGCCCTCGTACCCAAGGATTTCCCCTTCCCGAAGGACATCCGCTACGAGCTGCTGGATGAGTGCTATATTGCCGAGCACGACGCCACCACACGCGCCGCCGACGGAATCGACTGGCGGGCCGTAGAACGGGAATCCTTCCGCCTCACGGGGAACGGAGAGATGCTCTCTCCGGAGACCAAAGCGGGCGCCCTGGCCCCTGAAGGACGGATTACCATCGAGGACCCGGCCTTCAGCGGCGGCAAACCTTTCGGCGTCGCCGGGGTAAAAGTGGTCTGCAACATCTTCGTCAAATTCGCCACCACCTACACCGACCGGGACGGTTATTACAAGATGCCGCGCACCTTCTCCGGCAATCCCCGCTACCGGCTGGTTTTCCAGAACCAGAAGAACTTTTCCATCGGCTTCAACTGGATTATCATCCCCGCGTCGGTGAGCACCCTCGGGAAGGGCGGACCGGAGGGGCTGGACTTCCATGTGACGGCCGACGGGGACGAGGCCCTCTTCCGCCGCTGCGCCGTCAACAACGCCGCCTACGATTATCTCTCCCGCTGCACCGGGGCCGACCTGGGAATCCCCTCCCCGCCTTCCGACCTCCGGTTCTGGATTTTCGCCGGGCTCACCAGTTCCAGCACCTGCATGCTGCACCACGGGGCCTTCCTGGACGGATCGCTGCTGGACACGTACCTCGGAGACTACCTGGGCCTGGTGAAACTGTTTCTCCCGGATGTAACCGTCGGCACGAAAGAGAAGGACTACAGGGGAATTTACTCCACGGTGGTGCATGAACTTGCGCACGGAAGCCATTATGCCAAGGTGGGAAACACCTACTGGACCCCGTATATCCACTATGTCATCCGCTCGTTCATCCGGGAAGGCTGGAGCGCCTACGGCAACGGGACGGGTGAAGGTCACGGCTACTGCGAGGTGGGCGAAATGTGGGGCTACTTCATGCAGGCTTCCCTGGAGAAAGACCGCTACGGCGGCACCGTACCCTCTTATGGAAGCAGCTACTGGTTCAAGCCTGACATCTTCCGCTACCTCTACGAGCGGGGCCTGTCCCGCAGTGACATCTTCCGCGCCATGACCGCCGACGTCACCAGCGTGGAGGACCTCAGGGAAGAGCTGATCTCCCTGTATCCCGACTGGGAATCCGTCATCCTCCAAACCTTCCGCAACTATGGCAAATAAGCACGCCCGGGCACCGTTTCTGTCTCTGTTATCATTGTTTTTCATGGCATCCTGTTTTACCGTAAAAGAGGACAGGAGCGACTGCCCGTGCTGGCTTACTGTCGAGATGCGGAACCTGCCCGCATTCCCGGCCACTCTTTCCATCGCCGGGATCGGCATCTTCCAGGTGCAGCGTGACACTGTCCTGACCGTTGCCGTTCCGCGAAACGGCGTGGACCTCCTGGCCGTCACGGGAACGCGGCTGGAAGAAGACGGAACCGTCCACATCCCTTACGGCTTCGAGTGCCCCTCCCTGTATCTGTTCTCCCAGCGGGTGGAAACGGCCTGCGACACGGCCCGGGTACAGGTGAGCCTGCACAAACACTTCTGTACGCTGAATCTTACCTTCAGCGGCCCGACGGGCTGGGGTGAACCCTACTGGGCCGAAGTGCGGGGCCGGGTGGACGGTGTGGACACGGACGGAACACCCCTCTCCGGCGACTTTGACTGCCGTCTGGACACGGGGAATTCCGTCCGCCTCCCCCGGCAGGCGCCCGAAGGAGAACTCTGGCTGGACGTCACCATGCCCGACCGTGTAGTCCGCTCCTTCGCCCTGGGCTCCTACATGCTCAAAGCCGGGTACGACTGGGACGCACCGGACCTGGAAGACCTCACCCTGGAAATGAACCTGTCCGTATCTGAACTCCGCTTTATCACCGGTTCCTGGACAAGTGTCATTTCACTCCCGATTGAGATATGATTTTTATGAGAGAAAAGTTTGGAGATTCAAAAAAAGTGCGTATATTTGCAGTCCCAAAACGATGCGCGGATGGCGGAATTGGTAGACGCGCTACTCTCAGGAGGTAGTGTCCGAAAGGACGTGTCAGTTCGACTCTGATTTCGCGC